>Ga0181538_10000081_pt1 | contig 95783 bp, 78 predicted proteins | sample PEATcosm2014_Bin_40_FD_119773 | JGI IMG/M metagenome (GOLD analysis project Ga0181538, IMG submission 119773) | Peatland microbial communities from MTU Mesocosm Facility, Houghton, MI, USA - PEATcosm2014_Bin23_30_metaG | ecosystem: Environmental > Terrestrial > Soil > Wetlands > Peat | place... | reverse complement strand
CAACCAGGAATTTCAGGGGGGCCACGGGGGAGACCACGATTGACGCGAACCGCGACGCCTCGAAGCCCGCCACAATCATCGCGATCAGGGGCGGAAAGCTCCATTTCCTGGAAACCGTGGCGCCCTGATGTCCGAGTTCCTCCAGCAGCTGATCAACGGGCTCTCCCTCGGCGCGATCTACGCCCTGATCGCGCTCGGTTACACGATGGTGTACGGCGTCCTGCGGTTCATCAATTTCGCGCACTCGGACGTGTTCATGGTGGGGGCGTTCATCGGCTACTTCGCGGGGCGGCACCTGCCCGAGGGCACCGTCTGGGGCGGCCTGATCGCGATGGCGGCGGCGATGGCGGGCTGCGCGGTCCTCGGCATTGGAATCGAGCGGCTCGTGTACCGCCCGCTCAGGTCCGGACCGACGCTCAACGTCCTGATCACGGCGATCGGGATGTCGCTCTTCCTCGAGTATTCCGGACAGCTCGCCTTCGGCGCGACGCCCAGGGCGTTCCCGTCGATATTCCCGGCAAAGCTGATCGAGGTCCACGGCCTCATCGTCTCGCTAAACCAGGTTATCGTGATCGTCGTGGCCGCCGTCCTAATGGTCGCCCTGGAGTTTGCGGTCTTTAAGACCAAGATCGGCACCGCGATGAGGGCCGTCGCCCTGAACCCCAAGGCGGCGCAGCTGGTCGGGATCAACATCGACGTGGTGATCTCCTTCACGTTCGGGCTCGGATCGGCGCTCGCCGGGGCGGGAGGTGTCCTCTACGCCCTCAACTACCCGTCGATCGACCCCCTCATGGGGCTCGTGCCGGGGCTCAAGGCCTTTGTCGCGGCGGTCCTCGGCGGGGTCGGCAATATCCCGGGCGCGGCCCTGGGGGCGCTCATCCTCGGCATGGTGGAGACGTTCGTGGACGGCTCGCGCTGGTCCACGTACAAGGATGCGATCGCGTTCGCGACGCTCATCGGGATCCTGCTGTTCCGGCCGGCCGGGCTTCTGGGCCGCTTGACCGCGGAGAAGGTCTGACGCAGATGCCAAAGCCGCTCATAGCCTTGCTCGCGACGGTGCTCGCCGCCTTCGCTCTTTCGCATTACGCGGGCCGGTTCGACCCCTATTACCTCGACGTGATGACGGGGGTCGGGATCAACGTCATCCTCGCCGTTTCCCTCAACCTAGTGAACGGCTACACGGGCCAGTTCTCGCTTGGCCACGCAGGGTTCATGTCGGTGGGGGCCTACCTCTCCGCGGGAATCACCCTCCTGCTGGGCCCGAGGCTGCTCGGCGAAGGCGGCGGCACGGTCCTGCAGCAGGGCATGCTCTTCCTGGCGGCCCTGGTCGCGGGCGGCTTGGGCGCGGCCCTGGCGGGGCTCGCGGTCGGCATCCCCTCCCTGAGGCTCAAGGGGGACTACCTGGCTCTGGTCACGCTGGGCTTCGGCGAGATCATCCGCGTCACGTTCCAGAACGTCGACGCGCTGGGGGGCGCCCTGGGGCTGAACGGGATTCCAAACTACACCACGGTCTTTTGGGTGTACTCCTTCGCCGCTCTGGCCGTGTTCACGGTCGTATGCCTTGTCCGCTCGACCTACGGCCGCGGCTTTATCGCGACCCACGACGACGAGGTCGCGTCCGAGGCGATCGGGCTCAACACGACCCGGTACAAGATTGTCGCGTTCGTCGTGGGAGCGTTCTTCGCCGGCGTCGCCGGCGGGCTCTACGGGCACTTCAAGCTGACGATCACGCCGACCGGCTTCGACTTCACGAAAAGCATTGAGATCGTGGTCATGGTGATCCTCGGCGGGATGGGAAACACCCCCGGCGTAATCTTCGCCGCCATCCTGCTGACGATCCTGCCCGAGGCGCTGCGCACCGTTGAACAGTACCGGATGGTCCTCTACTCGGTGCTGCTGATCTTCCTCATGCTCGTCCGGCCCAAGGGCCTCTTCAACTTCGATTACATGGCGATCTGGGCGAGGCTGTGGCGCAGGCTCAGGCCGGCCAGGAGCTGAGGGATCGCCGGAAGCCCATGCACGAACCGATTCTCCAGCTGGACAAGGCGACGATCCGATTCGGAGGCCTGACGGCCGTGAACGGCCTGGACCTCCTGATGAGCGACGGCGACCTGGTGGGGCTGATCGGCCCCAATGGGGCGGGTAAGACGACGGTGTTCAACCTCGTCACGAGCGTCTACCGGCCCACGAGCGGGACCGTCCGCTCCCACGGCGTCGACCTGGCGACCCTGAGCGTCAACGAGGTCGCCGAGGCGGGGATCGCGCGGACATTCCAGAATATCAGGCTCTTCAAGAGCATGTCGGTCTTCGACAACGTCCGGGTGGCGTGCAACCTCCACAGGGGCTGCGGGCCGGCCCAGACGCTAATCCGGACGCACGCGTTCCAGAGGGACGAGGCGGAGATCGCGCAGCGCGTCGAGGAGCTTCTCGACCTCTTCAACCTGCGCCGCTTCCGCGACGCCCCGGCACTGAGCCTGCCCTACGGCGAGCAGCGCCGCCTGGAGATCGTCCGGTGCCTGGCGACCCGGCCGAAGCTTCTTCTCCTGGACGAGCCGGCGGCCGGGATGAACCCCGCGGAGAAGGTCGAGCTGATGGCGCTCATCCAGAGGATCCAGCGGGACTTCAGCCTCTCGATCCTCCTCGTCGAGCATTCCATGAAGGTTGTCATGGGCGTCTGCCGGCGGATCGCCGTCCTCGACTACGGCATCAAGATCGCCGAGGGCACGCCCTCCGAGATCCAGAGCGATCCCAAGGTGATCGAGGCGTACCTCGGGGAGCCTCACGAAACGGGCTTCGCGCACCACTGAAGGCCATGCTCGAGGTATCCGAGCTCTTCGTTTCCTACGGCGCGATCACGGCGCTGCGCGGCATCTCGCTCAAGGTGGACCATGGCTCCATCGTGACGCTCATCGGGGGCAACGGCGCTGGAAAGACGACGACGCTCCGGACCATCTCGGGGCTGATCCGGCCGAGGAGCGGCACGGTGACCTTCCTAGGCGAGAACATCACCCAGCTGCCCGCCCACAAGATCGTCGCCCGCGGGATCGGGCACGTTCCCGAGGGGCGGATGGTATTCTCGAACCTGACCGTGGACGAGAACCTGGCGATGGGGTCGTACCTCTGCACGAGCAAGGCCTCCATCGCAAGGAACCGCGAATACGTCTTCGGGATCTTCCCACGCCTGAAGGAGCGCCTCCGGCAGTCGGCGGGCACGCTCTCAGGGGGCGAACAGCAGATGCTGGCCATCGGGCGCGCGCTCATGGGCGAGCCCAGGTTCCTGATGCTCGACGAGCCCTCCCTCGGGATAGCGCCAAGGCTTATCAACACCATCTTCGAGAAGATCGTCGAGATCAACCGGGACCGGAGGATCTCCATCCTGCTGGTCGAGCAGAACGCCAACCTTGCGCTTGAGATCAGCAGCCATGCCTACGTCCTGGAAACCGGCAGCCTCTCGATGGCAGGAGCGAGCGCGGACCTGAGGGCGAACCCGCAGCTGAAGGCGGCATACCTGGGCGGCTATACGCAGCCCAAGTAGGGCAAAGGTGCCGCCTTGCCGGCGGGCCGGCGGTGCCTTTGGCCCGCGACCGCGCCGGGCGGCCAATCAGGCCGGCTTCGGCTCGGCAAGCAGCCCGCCCAAGTCCAGCCTCCGCGTGAACATCGCCAGCCCGCCCTCGGGATCGCGGGGCCACTTCTCGCGCGGGCGGTCCCAATACAGCTCGACGCCGTTCCCATCGGGGTCGCGCAAATACAGGGCCTCGCTCACCCCGTGGTCCGAAGCCCCCTCGAGGGGGACCCCGGCATCGAGCAGGCGGCGGAGGGCGTCAGCGAGCTCCGCGCGGGTGGGATAAAGGATCGCCAGGTGGTAGAGGCCCGTCGAACCGGAGGGCGGCGGCTTCCCCCCCAGGCTCTCCCAGGTATTGAGGCCGATGTGGTGGTGGTAGCCGCCGGCGGAGACGAAGGCCGCGCCGGGACCCAACCGCTGCGTGAGCTCAAACCCCAGGACGCCGCAATAGAATTCCAGCGAGCGCTCGAGGTCGGCGACCTTGAGATGTACATGGCCGATCCTGACGCCTGGATCAACGGGACGGGGTGCGGGGGCAGATTTCATCGGTTAATGCGGCGCACCATGCAGGTTTCCCTGCTTTCTTCAACCAACGCGCGCCGGCGGACGCTACGTTCCCAGGGAAGCTCCATGGAGAGTGGCGAGAGAAGATCCAGCTGGTCCGATGCCGCTCTCCCTGCTATGCCACGCCAAATCCATGCGCCAGCTTTTACTGTGCATCGCCCCATCGGCGCTTCTCTCCGGGATCGTATTGTTGGCTGCGCCCCGCCTGCAGGCCGCCAGCCCCGGACTGACGGTCGTCTATGAGGGCAAGACGACCGTTTTGTCGCTGGCGGAGCTGTCCCTGCTACCGCACCAGGAGGTGACTGCCTTCGACTTTCATGAGAAGCAGAGCCACGTTTACTCGGGAGTGCCCGTGCGCGACCTGCTGGCAAGGGCGGGTGTCCAGTTCGGCGAGAAGCTGCGGGGCAGAAGCCTTCGGCTCGCAGTGCTCGCCCGCTGCCGCGATCACTATGATGTCGCCTACGCCCTGGCGGAGTTCGACGACGCATTCAACAGCCGCACCATCCTCCTTGCCGACCGGCAGGACGGCCAACCCCTGCCCGATGCCCTTGGGCCCCTCCGACTGGTCGTTCCCGGAGACAAGCGCTCCGCCCGCTGGGCCCACATGGTGACATCGCTTGAGGTCATCCCTGTCGCCAGCAAGAATGAACCTGATCGACCATAGGGCCGTCCCGGCCTATGTCCTCGCCGCGTTCGTCGGGCCGGGGTTGATGTCGTGCGTCGCGGGAAGATTCGGCGCGCGATAGGCGCCTGAAGCGGGGCGCAGCTCCGGGGCTCGATCGGCGGCACCCGCCGCCCGCCAGCGTTGATTTTCCCCTCGGCCATAGTATGGTTTTCATCCCATTTCTTACAAACAGATGCCAAACGCCGCACCCCAGACGTTCGAGTTCCAGGCCGAGATCAAGCAGCTGCTCGATATCGTCGTCCATTCGCTCTACACGGAGAAGGAGATCTTCGTCCGCGAGCTGGTCTCCAACGCGTCGGACGCGCTTGAGAAGCTGCGGCACCTCCGGCTGACGGAGAAGGCAATCTACGACGACAGGCTCGACCTTGAGATAAACATAACGACCGACGACAAGGCGAAGGCGTTCACGATCCAGGACTTCGGGGTCGGCATGACGCAGGCCGAGCTGGTCGAGAACCTGGGGACGATCGCGCATTCGGGATCACAGGCGTTCCTCAAGGCCCTGGGCGAGGGCGACCAGAAGGCCGCGGGGCTGATCGGCCAGTTCGGCGTCGGGTTCTACTCGGCGTTCATGGTCGCCAAGACCGTCAGGGTGTACACGCACTCGTGGCGGGAGTCCGAGCAGGGCCTCCTCTGGAGCAGCGACGGCGCGGGAACCTTCGCGATAGAGGAGAGCACCGGCGAGCGCAGGGGGTGCAAGGTGGTCGTCGACCTGAAGGACGAATGCTCCGAGTTCAGCCATGAATGGAGGATCCGCGAGATCCTCGAGCGCTACAGCGCGTTTGTCTCGTTCCCGATCAACCTCAACGGGAAGCGGATCAACACCGTCCAGGCCCTCTGGCTGCGCGGCAAGAACGAGATCAAGGAGGAGGAGTACGACGAGTTCTACAAGTACCAGGCCCACGACTCGGACAAGCCGCGCCTGCGGCTGCATTTCAGCGCGGACGCCCCGATCTCCATCAATGCTCTCATCTTCGTGCCCAAGGAGAACGCGGAGAGGATCGGGCTTTCGCGCCTGGAGCCGGCCGTCGCGCTCTACTGCCGGAAGGTCATGATCGACGCCCGGCCGAAGGACCTCTTGCCCGAGTGGCTCCGGTTCCTGAAGGGCGTCGTGGACAGCGAGGATCTGCCGCTCAACATCTCCCGCGAGACGATGCAGGACCGGTCGCTCGTCGAAAAGCTGAACCGGGTCATCACGAATAGGTTCCTGAAATTCCTCGACGAGGAGGCGAGGAACAGGGCCGAGGCGTACGCGGAGTTCTACAGGGAGTTCGGCGTGTACCTGAAGGAGGGCGCGGCCCTCGACTTCGCCCACAAGGACCAGCTGACGAAGCTCCTCAGGTTCGAGTCGTCGCTCACCGACAAGGGCAAGACGACGTCGTTCCCCGACTACGTCTCGCGGATGGGGCCCGAGCAGAAGGAGATCTACTACCTCATTGGCCCGAACCGCGAGGCGATCGAGGCCGGCCCCTACCTCGAGGGGTTCAAGGCGCGGAACCTCGAGGTGCTCTTCTGCTACGAGGCGGTCGACGAATACGTGATGAACAGCGTCCGCGAGATCGACGGGAAGAGGATCACCGCCGCCGACCACGCCGACGTGAAGCTTTCGGAGCAGCCCGGGGCCGAGGGCGCCCTCGGGGAGGCCGAGACCCGGTCGCTCATCGGATGGCTCAAGGAATGCCTCGGCGAGCGCGTGGCCGACGTCAAGGCGAGCAACCGGCTGGTCGACTCCCCCGCCCTGGCGCTGAACGCGGACAAGATCATGTCGCCCCACATGCGCAGGCTCATGAGGGCGATGAGCAAGGACGGCGCCCAATCGCCCCTGCGCGTCAACCTCGAGGTCAATCCCCGCCACGCCGTGATAAAGCGGCTGTCGGAGCTGCAGTCCTCGGCGCCCGACAGGGCCAAGCTCGTGGCCGAGCAGATCCTCGACAACGCGCTGATTTCCGCCGGCCTCCTGGACGACGCGTCCGGCATGGTCAAGCGGCTCTACAAGATTCTCGAGTCGGTCTGACGGGGCCGCGCGCGGGCTGTCCGGCGCCGGGGCCCTCCCGCGCGAACGGCAGTAACGCGGGCCGCCGGCGGGCACTCGGGAATTGGCTTTGGCGGCCCGGGCGGCATATATTCGAGACCCCCCAACCCGCTCCGCCGTGAAAAGAATCCTCCTGTCGTTCGCGGGCGTCGCCGCGCTGGCCGGCGCGCTCCGCTCGGAAAGCCCCTCCTTCGCCGATGAAACCCGCCTCCTGCGCTTCCCCGCGACAAACGGCAGACAGATCGTCTTCTCCTACGCAGACCAGCTTTACACCGTCGGCATGGACGGCGGGCTGGCCCGCAGGCTTACCAACGGGCCGGGCTACGCGGTCTTCCCGAGGTTCTCGCCTGACGGCGGCGAGCTTGCATTCACGGCACAGTACGACGGGAACACGGAGGTCTACCTGATGCCCGCGGACGGCGGCACCCCGCGCAGGCTGACGTACACGGCGACGCTCGCCCGGGACGACCTCGGCGACCGGATGGGGCCCAACAACATCGTGATGGCGTGGAAGAACACGTCCCGCGAGATCATCTTCCGCTCGCGGATGCGCTCGTTCAATCCGTTCACCGGCCAGCTGTACTCGGTCGGGACGGACGGGGACCTGCCGAGGCAGCTGCCGGTGCCGAGGGGCGGGTTCGCCTCGCTATCCCCCGACGACACCAAGATGGCCTACAACCGGGTTTTCCGGGAGTTCCGGACGTGGAAGGACTACCGGGGGGGCATGGCCGACGACATCTGGATCTACGATTTCAAGACCGGCGCCATTGAGAACATCACGAACAATCCCGCCCAGGACATCATCCCGATGTGGGCTCCGAACAACAGGATCTACTTCCTTTCGGACCGAGACAAGAGGCTCAACCTCTACAGCTACGACCTCGCGACCAAGGAGACCGCCCAGCACACCCACTTCACGGACTTCGACATCAAGTTCCCCTCGCTCGGCGGCGGGGTGATCGTCTTCGAGGAGGCCGGCTACATCTGGGCGCTCGACATCAGGGCCTCCTCCGTGCGGCGCGTCCCGATCGTCGTGAGGGACGACTTTGTCACGTCGCGCGACGCGCTGGTCAACGTGTCGAAGTTCGTCGAGACCGCGGCCCCCTCGCCGGACGGCAGGCGGGTGGTCGTGACCGCCCGTGGAAACACGTTCACCGTGCCCGCAAAGGAGGGCGCCACCCGGAACCTGAGCCGCAAGGCGGGGGTCCATGAGCGCGACGCCGCCTGGTCGCCGGACGGAAGATGGATCGCTTACGACTCCGACGAGTCCGGGGAGAACGAACTGTACGTCCGCGCCCAGGACGGAAGCGGCGATCCCGTCCAGGTGACCCGCGGCGCCGACACCTACTATTACAGGGCGCTGTGGTCGCCGGACAGCAAGAAGCTCCTCTGGGCGGACCGCCTTCAGCGCCTCCGGTACGTCACGGTCGAGACAAAGGAGGTCACCCTCGTCGACACCGCCACCGCGTTCGAGATCCGCCAGTACGCATGGTCGCCGGACAGCCAGTGGATAGCGTGGTCCCGCCCCGAAGACCAGTCGCTCGCCAAGGTGTGGCTCTATTCGCTCGCGAGCGGGAGGAAGTTCGAGGCCACGGACGGCTGGTACGCGGCGACCGAGCCCGCATTCAGCGACGACGGGAAGTTCCTGCTCTTCGCGTCAAAGCGCGACTTCAAGCCCCTGCTGAGCGACATAGAGTTCGAGCACGTTTACAAGAACCTCGAGCGCGTCTACCTCGTCGCGCTGTCGAAGGACACCGATTCGCCCTTCAAGCCGGTGAGCGACGAGGTGGAGATCGCGGCTGCGCCCAAGCCCGAGGACAAGGCCGCCGAGGGCAAGGACGCAAAGAAGGACGCCCTGCCCAAGGCGGCCGTGGTCAAGGTGGACGAGGACGGGATAAGGGAGCGCCTGATCGGGCTGCCCGTGAAGGCGGCGAACTACACCTCAATCCGCGCCGTCGGCGGCAAGGTCTACTACCTGCGCGAGGAAGGCAGCGTCCTTGCGGAGGGGATCCCACCCCCGCCAAAAGACAAGACGCTCCTCGTCTACAACCTGAAGGAGCGGAAGGAGACCGAGCTGGGGCAGGTCACCGCATACGAGATCACCGCGGACGGGAAGAGGATGCTCGTCAGGACCGGCAAGGAATTCGCCCTGATCGACCTTCCGGTCGCCAAGCTGGAGGTGAAGGACAAGCTCTCCCTCGACGGACTCGAGATGCACCTGGACCGGCACGCCGAGTGGGCGCAGATCTACAACGAATGCTGGCGCCAGATGCGCGACTTCTTCTTCTCGCCGACGATGAACGGCGTGGACTGGCCCGCGATGCGCGCCAAGTACGCCCCCCTCGTGCTTTGCGCGCAGACCCGGTACGACCTCACGTACGTGGTGGGCGAGCTGATCGGCGAGGCCCACAACAGCCACACGTATATCGGCGATGGCGACCGCCCGCTGGCGCCCCGCTTCGCCATGGGGCTCCTTGGCGCCGAGCTGTCCCGCGACCCCGCGAGCCGCGCCTACAGGATCGACCGCATCATCCGCGGCGAGAACTGGCAGGACGCAACCCGCTCGCCGCTCACCGAGATCGGGGTGAGCGTGGCGGAGGGCGACTACATCTTGGCCGTGGACGGCAGGCCCGTACGCGATCTATCGAACATCTACTCGGCGCTCGTCGGCACAGCCGGCAAGCAGGTCGTACTCAGGGTCAATTCCAAGCCGGCTGAGGACGGGGCCCGGAGCGTGACGGTCGTCCCCATCGCAGACGAGGGGCCCCTCTACTACGAAAGCTGGGTGCGGCACAACACCGAGTACGTCTCGCAGATGACGGACGGGCGCGTGGGCTACATCCACATACCCGACATGAGCGTCGAGGGGCTTGGCGATTTCGCCAAGCACTTCTATCCCCAGCTGACGAAGAGGGCTCTCATCATAGACGAGCGCGGCAACGGGGGCGGCAACGTCTCGCCGATGATCATCGAGCGGCTCGCGCGCGAGCTTGTGATGGTCGAGAAGGCGCGCAACGGGTCCCCGAGGACCAACCCCAGGGACATGCAGCTGGGGCCCAAAGTGGTCCTGATGGACGAGTTCTCGGCATCGGACGGCGACCTCTTCGCGTACAGGTTCAAGGTCGACGGCCTCGGAAAGCTGATCGGAAAGCGCACCTGGGGCGGCGTCGTCGGATTCCGCGAGGGCCTGCCGATCGTAGACGGAGGGTACCTCTACAAGCCCGAGTTCGCGCCGTATTCGAGGGACGGCAGGGACTGGCCGGTCGAGGGCTACGGGGTCGATCCCGACATCGTCGTGGACAACGATCCCGCGAAGGAATTCGCGGGCGTCGACCAGCAGCTGGACAGGGCCATAGAGGAAATACTCCTTGAGCTGAAGACCGGCGGCACGCAGCTCCCGCCGCCGCCCCCCTGGCCCGACCGGAGCTGAGGGCGCGCAAGCGGAAGCGCGACCTCCGCTGCCGGCCGCCCAACGGCACGCTGAAGAGCGCGCCGGCGTCAGAGGACGACGGGGGCGCGCACGACAGCGGCGCGGATGCCGTCGCGGCCGTCGGCGAGGAGGACGGACTCCCGAACGCCCGGCCCGATGGCGCCCCGCAGCTGGGAGTCCACCAGGGCCGCCCGCACCCGCCGTTCGACAACGTTGCGCATCGGCCGCGCGCCTAGCCTGCGGTGCCATCCCTCGCTCACGAGCCGCCTGCACGCCTCGGCGCTCGCGCGGACCCGGTGCGGATGGCCGAACTTGCGCGAGAGCACCCCAGACTGGAATCCAATCTCCTGATCTAGCATCCGCCGACATATCTCCAGCTGGATTTCCCGCGTAAGGTGCCCGAAGACGAGCACCGAGGTGAACCTCGCGAGCACCTCCGGCCTGAAATGGGCCGCGGCCTCCTGCTCCACGTAGCGGCGAACCGATGAGCGGGCGACGCCCGCCATCTCGACAATGCCCGCCGACCCCACGTTGGAGGTCGCTATGACGTGGAGGTCCGAAAGGTCGAGGGTCTCGCCGTTCGCGAGCGTGACCGCGGCCTCCTCGATCCCCAGAAGGTAGTCGGACACCCTGGGGTTCGCCTTCTCAATCTCGTCAAGAAGGAGGATGCGGCCCCCGGCCGACCTGAGGCGCTCTATCTGGACCCCCAGTAGCCCGCGGGTCCCTTCGGCCGTTCCAAGGAGCAGCGGCACCCGCTCCTCTGACGAGAATTCCGCACCGTTGATCCGTGCGATCGCATCCGTCCCGTAAAGGTGCCTGCTCGCCTCGATGACCGCCTTCGTCTTGCCCGTTCCTGTCGGACCGAGGACCAGCAGGAGGCTCCTCGGCCTGCCGCGGGGCGTGTGGCCCATCTCCCCGGCAAGGAGGGCGTCGGAAAGCCCGGCGAGGGCCTCGTCCTGGCCCAGGATCTCGCCCTGCAGGTGCGCGCGGAGCCCTCGCAGCACGGCGAGGCGGCCGTGATCAACTTGAGACTCCGCCATGGCCCGCTTGTTGGACCATGCGGGTCCAAGCGTCAAGCGGCAGGCGTCTTTTTCTTTTCGCGCTCCAGGTATGCAGCTCGGATCTCCGGGGACACGGACACGATGAATTCGCCGTTGTAGCCCGGGCTCACCACAACCGCACCGCGCTGGCGCCGCCCTGCAAGGCCGTTCTCGCGGATGTACTCTCGCAGAGAGCGGTGGAGGGCGGCAGCCGCCCCGTGCCCCGTTATCGGGAGCGATCCGCGGTGAAGCACGAGAAGCCCGAGCGCCCTGTAGCGTCCCCGGTCCGAGGCTGTGGGATCCGCGGCTTCGATCTCCGCGGCGCCCCGGCTCCCGGTCTCCCGGATCCGCACAAGCCAGCTCGGTCCCACGCCCGGCGCCCCCGAGCACCTGCGGCTTGTCAGCTTAACCCCGACGCGCGAGGCCGCCTTGAACAGCCCTCCCCGGTCGCTCTCCCGGTGCACCCTAACAACCACGCCCTTGCGCTTCATCCCCTGGACGATCTTCTGCCACCTCACGCAATGGACCTGAACGCCGAGTAGCGGGTAGACCGGCAAGGGCAGGAAGTCGACGACATCGGGCTCGGCCATGCCGCGCGATGCCGCCACGGCCGCGGAAAGACCGTGGGGGAGAGCGCCGGTCATTTTGGTCTTGTCACTCATGGTGTTTTGCTGGATTCAATATGACGGTAAGTTGGTTGAAGCCGGGCGAATTTTTACCTAGCCTGTTTAGACACGTTTAGCAACTGCTTTTTCTTCGGGATTTCCCGCATTTCATGACCCACGCACAACGGCAAGCGGCATTCGATCGCTTCTTTGCGTCGCTCGCGCGGATGCGATCTCAAAGACTCGGACTCGGTTACGCGGGCACCATCCGCAAGCTGCCTCCCCCGCCCCTCCCCGGGGAGGCCCCCGGCGCGGTCCGCTACTACCTCAATGCCGTCGCGGCCGACGGCTCGGGGTCAGGGCTTGTCGAGCTGGGCGGCCCGGCGGACGCCGCTCTGCGCAAGGCCGAGAGATGGGTCGAGACGGGAAGGGGCCATGCGCCCGTGCCGGTCGTCAGGAAATCAAAGCGCCCAACATTAAATCGTAAAGTTTGACTTGTCTAAATGAGTCGGGCGTGATGTTGTCCGCGCCCGATGAGCGCAGGCGATCCCGACGAGCCGGAGCTTCCGCGCACGCGTGCCCCAAGGGGCCCGGGCGGCGCCGCCGCTGCGGCTGCGCCGTTCACTCCCGCAGCACGTTGGGTCGCGGAGCACCAGATAAAGGTGCTGTGCATGGTTGTCGCCGTGGCCTCGCCGGCCATCTCCCTCTGGATGCTCGCGCGGGGCACTGCAAATCTCCGTCAGGGTATCTGGGCGTACTCCGTCGACGGGGCAGGAACGATCCATTACGGCCCCGTGGGGCTCGCCGACGCGCGAAGCGCGCTCTTCCGCGAGATCCTGCTCCAAGCCGCCCAGGCCTGCTTCACCAGGAATCCGTCGGGCCTTTCTTACCCGGAGGTCGCAGGTCGGATCTTCGTGGGGGACAGCTGGAGGACGCTCGAAGGCGACGTGCGCGCCGAGCTGGCCGAGCGAAAGCGGCGCAACCTGTACGACCACCCGGAGGTCGAGGGCATCGAGGTCCTCGATGAGGGCAGCCAGCCGCGGTACCGCGTCCGCGGCTTCATTGTGCGCTCCGGCGCCGTCGAGGGCCTCCCCTACCAGCCGCCCGCGGGCGAATTCCACCTGATCGTGGAGCTGGCTCCGCAGGAGGAGGCGTTGCAGCAGGGGCGATACCCCTTCGTCGTCGTGCGCCACAGGGCCGTGGTGCGGTGGCCGAAGGAGGCGGAGGCTCCGTGAATCGCAGGGGCCTTCTCGTCCTCCTCCCGGTCGCGGCCGGCGTGCGGTGCGCGTTCGCCGCGGGGCCCGCGCCCGAATCCTCGCCTCCACCGAGCATCGTGAGGATCGAGTTGCCCGAAGAGGCCGACGAACGGCGCCCGATCGCGTTGCCCACGGAGCCCGGCAACACGGCCGAGCTGGATTTCCCCTGGCCGGTCGAGGACTGGGCCGGCCGCGGATTCACCCCGGACCCCGAGAAGTTCGCGGGCGATTTCGTCATCCAGGCGACGCGGGGAAGCCCGCGCATGTTCATCACTCCGATGACGGCGGAGGCCCACCGCGTGCTTCACGTGGTGCTCGCCCAGGAGGCCGGAGCCACGCGCGGCGTCCCCATCGAATTCATCCCGGCGCCGGCCGGCCTAGCCTGGCGCAAGGTGGTGTTTGCCCACGAAACGCCCCGTGCCGAGGCGCGCCCGGCCGTTGCCCTCTCCGTGCGGCCCCCGAGGACGAAGCTTCGCGAGCCAAGCCCCGAGTCGGAGATCGGGCTCCTGAGGACCATGCGGCTCATGCTCAACACCACCGCTGCCGGGGCGCGCGACATCGCGGAGGCGAATCCCTCGCTAGAGTTCGCAAGCTTCGACGGCCCGCGGCGAAGCTTCGGGGAATTCACGATCCTAACCCGCCTCGCCGTCCTGGATTCGACGACCGGCGCGCTGGGCCTTTGCGCCAGCGTCGCGAACCAGACCGCGCGCCGCCTCCTGTTCGACCCCGGCAGCTGGGCGGTCCGTGCGGGCGACAGGATCTATCCCATCCGGACGGCTGATTTTGCAAACGAACTCGAGCCAGGTGGCGCCGGGACGGCGTTTCTCGTGCTGGCCCGCGGTCCGGACGGCGAGGCTACGAGGCTGCTTCCCGGCAATGACTTTGAAGTCAGCGTCGTCCTGAGCGGATCCGTCAATCCGCGCCCGGTGAGGCGCCTGCCCCTTGAGGGATTCGGCCCGCGATGAACGCCACGGCCGGCAATCCCCCGCGCTGGCCCGGGGTCACCCTCAGGGTCCGCGTGCTGCTGGTCGGCGCAATCGCCGTCTTGGCTGCGGGCTGGGCCTGGAAAGACCGAGCCAGGCTCGGCCCGGCCGCTACCGTTCAGGCACCCCCACGGATGCCCACGAGATTGAAACCCGAATCCCTGAGCCAGGCGGAGGCGGAACGCGAGGCGCCTTCCGTCTCGGGCGGTTACCGCCGCGAGGTCGTCCGGCCCAGGCCGGTTCAAGACATCGCCGAGGCCGCGCCCTCAAGGGACGACCCGACGCCCTCCCAGCCTCCAGGAAGCCCGGCCAGCAGGCGCAGGGACGAGAAGAAGACGCTGCCGGAGATCTTCCGGATGCCTCCCGATTCCGGGCCCGCCGTCGCGGCAGCCTCCCCCGTCCCGCCGGGAAGCGCTGCCGCAAAGGGCCGCCCGCCGCCGCTCGTTGACGAATTCGCCCCATTCGGCCGACTGGTGAAGTGCCAGCTTGTCGACACCCTCGACAGCATCACGGCGCGGTCCGAGCCCATTGTGGCCCTGGTGACGGAGGACCTCGACTGGAACGGCGAGGTGATAATCCCTGCGGGGACCGAGGCGTTCAGCTATGCCCGCCCCGAGCCGATCATCGACGCCGCCGGCGTGGGCCGCCTTGTCGACAGCGGCGAATGGACCCTCGTCCTCCCGGCCGGGCCCGAGGGGGCAAACGGGCGGGAGCTCATCCTGAAGGCACGGGCGGTCGACCGCCGGGAGCTCGTCGTTTCCGCCAGGGGCAGCGTCCGCTCCTGGGGCCTCGACGATGGCGCCGACGGCCTCGTGGGCTACACGCTCTCGACCCTGGACAAGAGGGAGATCAGGCTGTTCGCCGCGGCCGCCGCCGGCGGCATGGCCCAGGGATTCGCCGCGATCGCCGAGCGCCAGGAGCCCGCGCCCGGCTTGCCAGGCGCCCTGGGAGCGACCCAGGCGGCCCCGACGCTAGGAAATGCGCTGACGGGCTCGCTCGGCGCGGGCGCGGTGGAATACATGAACCAGCTGGCGGGCCGAATACGGGACGAGATATCGAAGCGCGGTGTCTACGTCCGCATCCCCGCCGGCAAGCCCTTCTACCTTTTCGTCGAGCAGACGATCGATCCGCGCGCGGCAGCCGTCGGGCTTAGGCTCCCCGGGAGGCCGGCCTCGCCATGAAGGCGTCCCTCGCGATTGCCGCCGGGCTGCTTCTCCTTTGCGCGTGCGCGACGCCGAACCGCCCCCAGCGCGAACCCGGTGCGGCGCACGTGGGAGCACCCGTCCCGGCCGCCGACCCGGCGGTCCTTGCCGAGGCCGCCCCGGCTGGAAGAAACGCCGCGGATCGCGAGCCCATCCGGATGCCCGACAGGATCACGCTTCCGGCAACGTACAGACTGCTGCTCGTCGACGGCCACCTGGCACTCGTCCGGGAGACCGACCCGCAGGCGCTCGAGCCGGGGCCCACGTCGATGCGGGTCGTGATGGGCGAGATCGCCCGGGGCGAGCTTGCCTACCAGCCCGGCCTACTGCCCCAGGAGCTCGCCGCGGAGGTCGCGTCCAATCGCGAAAGCTCCGCCAGGATGGACAACGCCCTCGACACCGTCATGCAGCGCAGCCGCGAGCTTTCCGAGCGGGCGCTGGAACTCGAGGCGCAGGGCAGGAAGCTCGCGGAGCTTCTCGCGTCCTCGCAGGAGCGCGTGCGCGAACTCGAGTCCGAGCGCGCTCCGGCGCCGGCGAAGGCTCCCGCGGAAAAGCCGGGCGCAAAGGGGCCGGGAGATTGAACTGTTATGTTATTAAGTTTGACTTGTCCAATTATGTCCGCAGAAGGATGCCCGCCATGCCCTATCTCAATCGATGCTCGTTCATCGGAAATCTGACGAAGGCGCCCGAGCTGCGCCTCCAGCCCACGGGGGGAAAGCAGGCCCTCTGTCTCCTCAATGTCGCCATCAACCGAGACTCAAGGGACGAGAGCGGGGAGAAGAAGACCCGGACAACCTTCGTCAACGACATCGAGGTGTGGGGGCCGTCCGGCGAGGCATGCGCCCATTTCCTCACCCTCGGATCGATGGTCCTCGTGGAGGGCCGGATGGACCTCGACCAGTGGCGGGACCGGCAGACGGGCGCAAAGCGGTCCCGCATGAAGATTGTCGCCGACAACGTCCAGTTCCTGAGGATCAAGCGCCCCGGCGACGATCCGGTCCCCGATCCGCCCATGCCTTCGGCTGCGGAGCCCGTGCCGGAGCAGCTGGGGCGAAAGCCGGCGCGCCGGGCGCCGCGAGCCGCCAGGACCGAGGCGTGACCGGCCCGTTCATCCGCGCCGCGCTATTCCGCGCGGCCCTCATCGTGGCCGGGATCGCCCTGGCCGCCTCCGCCGTCCGTTACATGCCCCTGCCCGGCGCGATCCGGGCGGCCGGCATGCTCGCCCTGCCCTGCGTCCTTTTCTCGGTGATGAAAAGGGAGGAGCGGCGCCTCGCGAAAGCCGCGGGCCGGGTCCGGGCGCAGTCCGTCAGACCGCCGTTTCCTGCTGCTCCTGCTCGGCCGCGGCGGTGAGCTGCACGAGGCTCTTCATCGACGAGAAGTGCTGGCTCAGGTCAAAGTCCCCGCCAAGCCCGCCGACAAGCCGGTCAAACAGGTCCCTCTTGGAGGCCTTGAGGGCCTGGATCCGCTCTTCGATGGTTCCAGCCGTCACCATCCGGTAAACGAACACGGTGTTGGTCTGGCCGATCCGGTGAACGCGGTCCACCGCCTGCGCCTCCACCGCCGGGTTCCACCAGGGGTCGAGGAGGAAGACGTAGTCGGCCGCATGCAGAGTGATGCCCGTGCCCGCAGCCTTGAGCGAGACAAGCATGGCCGCGGCCCCGGGCGCGCCCTGGAAGGCCTGCACGGGCTTTTGCCTGTCAAGCGTCATCCCCGTAAGTTCGAACCGCGGCAGGTCCGGAAAGTTCTGGATAAGCGCGGCCCGAACCCGGTCCAGCAGCATCACGAATTGGGAGAAAATGACGACCTTGTGCCCGCTGCCCACGGTCTCCGCCAGTTTCTCCATGAGCAGGTTGATCTTTCCCGAATCCGACAGCGGCGCCTTGAGCCAGGGCAGCATGTCGGGATCGCAGCACGTCTGGCGAAGCCTTGTCAGGAGGGCCAGGAAACCGAACGACTTCTCCCTCATCGCGGCACCCACGTCGTCGCCGAGCCGCTCGAGCCCCTCGGAGCAGATCCGCGCGTACTCGGCGCGCTGCACGTCCGTGAGCGGGCAGATGAGGTCCATCTCGACCTTCGGGGGCAGCTCCTGAGCGACCTCGCTCTTGGTCCTGCGCAGGATGAACGGCGCCAGCTGCGCCCTTAGCCTGGCAAGCGTGCCCTCGCGGTCGGCGCTCAGCGCGGCCTCGAACGACGAGCGCGAGCCGAGGAGCCCGGGAAGCAGGAACCGGAAGATGCTCCACAGGTCGAGCTGCCGGTTCTCGAGCGGAGTGCCGGTCAGCACCATCCTGTGGCGCGCGCGAACCGCGAAGCACGTCTGGGTCACCTTCGCGTCCGGGTTCTTGATGAACTGGCCCTCGTCGAGGACCGCATAACCGAACTCGATGTTGTCGAGCAGCATGCGGTGCTTCCTCAGCTGGGTGTAGCTGCACAGCCAGATCACCGGATCCTTCCGGGACGTGAAGTCGTTGCCTGTCTTTAGGATGTCGGCGGTCATCCCCGGGAAGAACTTCGCCATCTCCTCGCGCCACACCGGGACAACGCTAGCCGGGCAGACGACCAAGCTGGGGCGGTCCTGCAGCGGCCTAGCCGCCAGCAGTGACAGCACCTGGAGCGTCTTGCCTAGCCCCATCTCGTCGGCGAGGAGCCCGTGGCAGTCCACCTCGCAAAGGTGGTGCATCCATTCGACGCCGCGCCGCTGGTACGGGCGGAGCACCTGGGTCAGCTCGGGGGGGGAGTCCGGCAATGCCAGCACCTTCTGGCGCCAGGCCTCCATCTCGGGAGACAGAGTGAGCTTGAGGCGGGCGTCATTGAAAAGGGAGAACACCAGGTACTGAAACTGGGCCGTTCCTCCCTGCTGCGTCTCCTCGATGTTCTTGCGCCAGGAGGTGTACGATTCCCATTTCTCCGTCGAAAGTGCGACAATCCCCAGATTGGGGAGGATGACGGGCTGGCCCCCGCGCTTGAGGAGCGCCGAAACCTCCCCATCCGTCAGCATCCGCTCCCCCGCCCGGAAGATCCAGCGCAGGTTGAGCCCGGCGTCGCTGGAGGCCCGCTCGGCCACGGCCTCGATCTCGATGCTCCGGGTCCCCTTGAGCAGGTTGGCCGTCTTGTCGTCGAGCTCGATCGAGAACAGTCGCTTCCAGAGCGGCAGCGTCACCTTGAGGAAATTCGGTATCTCGACCAGGGATTCCATCAGGTACACGCCCGTGTCCTGGCTGTACTGGAAGTGCGCCTTTCGCGCGTAGGCAGCCAGGCCGATCAGCTTCGCGCGCTCGCCAGACGACACATGGCCGTTGCCGTTGTTGCTCGAGTGGGCGTCGGGCCCGAGCGCGGGTTGCCGGGTCTTCTTGTCGGGCTCGATCCAGAAGGCCTGGAAAGCGAGCCCCGTGGACCTGATCTTGAAGACGAGCATGAGCGGGCGCGACGGCCCGTTGAGGCGCGGCACGGGCGCACTGCGCACGCCGACATCCGCCGCCTCCCCCTTGCCATTGCCTTCGGCAGACTCTCCGTTGGGGGCGGCTCCGCCATTGGAGCCGACCTCGGCCGGCAGGGGCGAGATCTCGTCGGCCACAAGCTCCTCGATCTCGTGCAATCCGGCCACTGCAAGCGCATGGGCCATCTCCCGGTCCGTCGTCGACGACCGCACCGCAAGGCTCCCGGCGTTCCATTCGATCACGGCGTACTCGTCCTTTTTCTCTATCCGCCGATGGATGATGGCGTCCCGGTCCGTTAGCTCCAGCTCCCTGACCTCGCCGTTTCGGTAGATCCGCCGGCCCTCATCTAACTGGCTCGCCGTGAACGTTTCCGACCAATCGTCCGCAAGCATGTCGAACCAATATTCCAGCGAATGTGGCGTGTAGACCCGTTTCGGACCGTGGGTTTGCATTGGCCTAAGGGGTCAAAAAGTAGAGAGCGGCCACCCCGTGGCGCAACAGTAATTTGAATTCGTGAAATAATGCTGAAAAAGGGGTTCTGAGACGCGCCCGCTGCCCGCGAGCAAGTTTTCCCCTGGATTCCCATGCAACGCCCTTTCTGCGTCCGCCGCGACTGCGGGACGCCGCCGGGATTCAGCATGACAAACTCGCCATGGGCGCCTTCCACCGGGTCCATGTCCGGTCGCGCCGATCCTTCCCCTATGGCAACGCCGGACCGGGGTGTCCGCCCGCACTTTTTCGGGCTTCACAGGGCAGGCGTTGAGCAGGGGCCCGATCGTCCGCAAAGCAAATCGCTGCGGCCGCGTCACGAAAAATTTCATTGGGCCACCACATTCCGGCTTGCTCCCCCCGGGTGATACGGCTCCTCAATGTTGGATGGCTACAAAAGCCAAGTCGGCGGCCGAGCAACACGCCTCGGTCGACACGGCCCTCTACACCGCGCCCGAGGCTGAGCTTTTCGCCAAGCTCGGCGCCTCGGTGGGTGGTCTCACGTCAGAGCAGGCCGCGGACAAGCTCGGTGACGTCGGACCCAATGCGGTGGCCGCGGGGCGCCACCGCTCAATCATTTTCGACCTGCTGGACCGCTGCCGCAATCCGCTGGTGATCCAGCTGCTGGTCATCACGGCCGTGTTCTACCTGACGGGCGACCGGGTCACGGCCGGCATAGTCGGAGGAATGGTATTCCTCAGCGTCTTCCTTTCCTACTTCCAGGAGTCGCGTTCCTCGCGGGCGGTCGAGAAGCTGCAGAAGATGGTGAAGACGACCGTCAACGCGCTGCGCGACGGCAAGGAGGTCGACGTCCTTCTCGAGGATATTGTTCCGGGCGACATCGTGGTGCTGGCTGCCGGCAGCCTGATTCCGGCGGATCTGCGCGTTCTCGCGGCGAAGGATTTCTTCGTCAGCCAGTCGGCCCTGACCGGCGAATCCATGCCGGTCGAGAAGAGCGCCGACCCAAACCAGCCGGCGGGCCGCGCTCTTTTTGATTTCACCAACGCCTGCTTCATGGGCAGCAATGTGCTGAGCGGGTCGGCCCGCGCCGTCGTGCTGGTCACGGGCAGCAAGACCTACTTCGGCTCACTGGCCGAGAAACTGCTGTCCAAGCGCGATCCGACGAGCTTCGACAGCGGCGTGCTCAGCTTCACGTGGCTGATGATCCGGTTCATGATCGTCATGGTCTCGACCGTATTCCTGATCATCGGTCTGCGGGACCATGACTGGGTCGAGGCGTTGTTAGCCGCCCTGTCCTGCGCTGTGGGCCTCACCCCGGAGATGCTGCCAATGATCATGACCGTCTGCCTTTCGAAGGGCGCGCTCATGATGTCCCGCAAGAAGGTCATCGTTAAGCACCTTAACGCCATCCAGAACTTCGGCGCAATGGACGTGCTGTGCACCGACAAGACCGGAACGCTGACCCAGGACCACGTTGTGTTGGAGCGCTATGTGGACGTGACCAACCGTGTCAGCGAGGACGTGCTGCGCTACGCGTACATGAACAGCTTCTATCAGACCGGGCTCCGCAACCTGCTTGATCGGGCGATCCTCGCCCACACCGACCTCGACGTGGAGCGCAACTGCCGGAAGGTCGATGAGATCCCCTTCGACTTCAAGCGACGGCGCATGTCGGTGGTGATCGATTACGAGGACCGCCACGTGCTCATTTGCAAGGGCGCGGTCGAGGAGGTGATCGGGGCCTGCGTCAACTATCAGGTCGACGAGGACATCAACCCCCTCATCCAGCTTATCCGCGACGATCTGCTGGACGAATACCGCTCGCTTAGCGCCCAGGGTTACCGGGTCCTTGCGATCGCGTACCGCGAATTCGACCGGTCCAAGTCCGTGTTCTCGGTCGGCGACGAGTCGGACCTCATCCTTCTGGGCTATATCGCATTCTTTGATCCGCCCAAGGACACCTCCGCCCGCGCGATCGAGGCCCTCGGCCGCTCCGGCGTCGCCGTCAAGATCCTGACCGGCGACAACGAGCTGGTTACCCGGAAGGTCTGCAGCGACGTGGCGATGCCGATCACGAAGATGGTCACCGGCCCGCAGCTGGCCGCGCTCGACGAGGCCGCCTTTGGCCGGGAGATCGCCGAGGCCAATGTGCTCGCCCGGCTGACGCCCGATCAAAAGGAGAGAGTGATCAAGACCCTGCGCGGACAGGGCCACGTAGTCGGCTTCATGGGAGACGGCATCAACGACGTGCTGGCGATGAAGGCCGCAGACGTCGGGATCTCGGTGGACACAGCGGTTGACGTGGCGAAGGAGTCGGCCGACCTGATCCTTCTAGAGAAGAGCCTTCTCGTTCTCGAGGACGGCATCTTGGAAGGCCGAAAGGTCTTTGGTAACATCATCAAGTACATCAAGATGGGGGCCAGTTCGAATTTTGGCAACATGTTCAGTTACATTGGGTTCGGTTTCGTTCTTCCAGCCGGCCTCCTGGCGATGACCCCCCTCCAGCTACTGCTCAACAATTTCCTCTACGATTTTTCCCAGGTAGGCATTCCGCTCGACAACGTGGATCAGGAGTATCTCGACAGGCCGCGCCGCTGGAACATCCGCAGCATTCAGAATTTCATGGTGTTCATCGGCCCCGTCAGCTCGGTCTTCGATTACGCGACCTGGTTTCTGATGCTGTATGTGTTCGGCTGCATCGCCTACGGGCACTCAGGGACACCGGAGGCCACGAAGTCTCATCTTGAGCAGCTCTTCCACAGCGCCTGGTTCGTCGAGTCGATCGTCACCCAGACCCTCATTGTGCACATCATCCGCACGAGGCGCATTCCGTTCATCCAGAGCCGGGCCAGCCCGACAATGCTTCTGACGACACTTTCCGTGATAGCCGTCGGGATCTGGTTGCCGTTTTCGCCGGCGCCGATCGCACACTACCTCGGTCTGGTTCCGCTGCCGTGGGTTTTCTTCCTTTGGCTCTTACTCTTTGCACTAACCTATTGCGTGCTCACCCACACCGTGAAAACGTGGTTTTACAAACGATTCGGAGTGGACTGACCCGATTGACCCATGCGCAGCATATTGACCGCACTCCAGGACGGGCGCCTGTTTGAACTGCCGGAGGGGGCCTCCAAGGAACGCGTCCTCGGTTTTCTTGCCCGGATCCTCGACGCCAATCCGAAGATCGAGGCCGGCCTGGACGCCGGCGACGAAGTCACTCGCCGGGAGAAGGAGTGCAACACCGGCATCGGGCTCGGCGTGGCGGTGCCGCACGTCCGCGGACAGCGCGAGGAGGGCGAGCTGTTCTGCGCCATCGGGTGGTCCTCGCAAGGGGTCGCCTGGGACGCCTCCGACGGAGCCCCGGTTCACCTCGTCGTGATGTACTACATCCCTGGGGCGCAGAAGAACGTATACCTCAAGGAAGTCTCCAGCCTGGTCAAAGCCATCCGCAAGAGCGGCGGCATCGAGCCGATCGCGCGGGCCGCAGACCTGAACGCCGTCCGCAACCTCCTGCTTGACTGGGTGAGCTCGGTCCTGGGAGACGCCGGCCCGGAGGCCGTTGCGCGGATGATCAAGCTCGAGGTGAGGCATGCCCAGGCGGTCGAGGCTGCGGCCCCCCCCACGCCCGCTGCACCGGCGATTGGACTTCCCGGGGGCCGTGCGACCGCCTTTTCTGTCCTCGTGGCCCCGCCCAACGGTGCGTTTGTGCTCGCCTCGGATGCCGAATGGGTCGCGTCGATGGAAAAGGAGTCCGGCGTCGCGCAGCGGCTCGCCGCCGGCTCGCCGTTTGATGCCGCGGGGCACACGATCTTTGTGACCGGGTCGACGGCGTATTCAGGGGGGCGCGTTCTTTATAGTTGCGTGACCATCCTGAACCAGCCGCCTGGTTCCGACTTGGCCAAATCGTAACAGGTCCGACACACGTTTGGCACGCGCGGCATGCACATTGGAATGCGTAAACCACGCTTCCAGTGAAACTCGCGCTTGTTACCGAGACATTCCCCCCGGAGATCAACGGGGTGGCCATGACGTTCGGCATCATCGCCAGCGAGCTTGCGCGCCGCGGACATTCGGTTGCGGTTTACAGGCCCAGGCGCCCTGACCTCCGGGTTCAAGAAGGCCCGCGAGAATACCGGCAAATCCCTATGGCAGGTGTCCCTATTCCCGGGTATCCCCTGCTCCGGATGGGGCTTCCCGCCCGGCGCAAGCTTAGACGGCTTTGGTCCGAGGATCGCCCGGACCTCGTCCACGTCGCGACCGAGGGGCCCCTCGGGCTCTCCGCGGTCAGGGCCGCGCAGTCGCTGGCCATTCCGGTCACGTCGAGCTTCCACACGAATTTTCACGCCTATGCGACCCATTACGGCATCTCTCTATTCCGGCGCGCGGCGCTCGCCTGGCTGCGCCACGTGCACAACCTGACTCAAAGGACATTTGCCCCCACCACCGAGCTGTGCGCCGAGTTGTCGGACCTCGGCTTCAGGAACCTCTCGGTAATGTCGCGGGGAGTCGACACCCGGCAATTCCGGCCCGAGCGGCGTTCGCATGCGCTCCGAAACGAATGGGGCGCAGCGCCCGCGGATCCCGTTGTAATCCACGTGGGGAGGATGGCGGCGGAGAAGAACTATCCCCTGCTCTTCCGGGTCTACGCCGAGATGAAGAAGGCCAACCCCGCGTGCCGCTTTGTGCTGGCCGGCGAGGGCCCGCTGAAGCCCGCGCTGATGCGCGACCACCCCGGCTGCATCTTCGCAGGCTTCTTCTCGCGGGACGAAATCGGCCGCCATTACGCATCCGCCGACATCTACGTCCACGCGAGCCTGACCGAGACATTCGGCAACGTTCTCACCGAGGCCATGTCGAGCGGCCTTGCTGCCGCCGGGTTCGACTACGCCGCGGCCCGGTTATTCATAAAGAACGGAGAAACAGGGCTCACCTGCCCCTGCGACAGGCCCGATTTGCTCATGGAGGCCGGCGTCAGGCTCGCGACGGACTCGGCGCTCAGGAACAGGCTTCGCGCAGCCGGCCGGGCCGCTGTCGAAGAGCAGTCGTGGGACAGGGTCATCGCCCGGTTTGAAAGCGACCTCGAGAGCGCGGCGCGCGTTGAGCGCACGCCGGCCGGGCCTGCGCCCGTGCTCGCATGACGATGGAGCCGCGCATCCTCATAATGACCGCCGGATATGGGGAGGGCCACAATGCGGCGGCCCGGGCCCTGGCGACCGCTTTCAACGAGGACGCCGCCAACACTGCGCTGGTCGTCGATATCTTCGCTCTGTCCTGCCCGAGGCTCAACTCGTTCGTCCGAAGGGCGTATCTCGCCGCCATCAACGGCACGCCGCGGCTTTGGAAGCATGTCTATGCCTGGATGGACCGGCCCTCATTCATGACGCGCGGGGTGAGGATGCTGGGCGCCCAGTCGAGGATGCTCGCGGCCGTCATCGAGCGCGAGCGCCCGGCAGCGATCTGCAGCACGTTCCCGGCCTATGCAGCGCTCCTGCAGGGGCTCTCTCGCGACGGCCGCCTCCGCGCGCCCCACTTCAACGTTGTCACCGACTCGATCAGCATAAACTCGATCTGGTGGCGCCCGGGATGCGACGGCTGGTTCCTGCCGAACGAGGATTCCGCCGAGGTCATGCGCGCGGCGGGCGTCGACGCCTCCCGCCTCCACGTCACCGGCTTTCCCGTCAATCCCTTCTTCAGGAAGAACGAGGGAATCGTGTCCCGTCCACGGCTCTCGGACGGCGCTGCGCCGAGGGTGCTCTACATCGTCAACTCGGGAACGCAGAATGCCAAGGCGACCGCGCGGCTGCTTCTCGCCGAGGAGGACTGGGAGGTCACATGCACGGTCGGCCGCGAGGAGTCGCTGCGCCGCGCGCTCTCAGTTGCGGCGCGCAGGAGGCGCCGGCAGGCCGAGATCCTGGGGTGGACCGACCAGATTCCGCGCCTGCTCATGACCCACCACGTGGTCATCAGCAAGGCCGGCGGCGCGACCACGCAGGAGGCAATCGCCGCGCGCTGCCCAATGATCGTGAACCAGGTGGTGCCCGGCCAGGAGGAGGGCAACTGCGAGCTGCTCCTGCGCCACCGCGCCGGGGCCCTGGCGGCCACCCCGGAGTCCGTTGTCGCGGTGCTCCGGGCGGCGTTCTCCGACAGGGCCAGGGCGTGGGAGGGTTGGCGCTCCGCCCTTGAGGGGCTGTACCGGCCGGACGCGGCCAGGGCCATAGTCGCCCGGGTCCTCGCGCATGCGGGCCGCGGCGTCGGCGAGCCGTTCGCGGGGCTTTCCGCGGCAGCGAGATGAAACTGCGCTTTGTCATCAACCCTCGTTCGGGAAGGCCCCGGCGCATCGCCGCAATCATCGGCCTGCTTAAGGACCTCCTTTCGCAGAGGGCCCTCGACGCGGACATGGTCACGACGGAGGGCCCGGGGCACGCTACCGAGATCGCCAGGGACGCCGCCGCCGCGGGATGCCTGCGGATTGTCGCCGTGGGCGGCGACGGCACGGTCAACGAGGTGGCCCAGGCGCTGATCCACACCCCTGCTGCGCTCGGCCTGGTACCCTGCGGATCCGGCAACGGCCTTGCCCTGCACCTTGGGCTGCCGAGATCCCTGGCAGAGGCGCTCGAGCTCGCAACGGGAACCGCGGGGCGAATCGCGGAGCTGGACACTGGAACGGCGAACGGCCTCCCGTTCGTCAACGTGATGGGGCTCGGCTTGGACGCCGACGTCAGCCGGCGGTTCAACGGCCTGCGGCGCCGGGGCCTTCCCGCCTACACCCGGACGGTCCTCGCCGCATTCCTTGGCCGCAGGACGGAACGCTGCCGCGTTTCAGTCGGCGGGCACCACGAGGTGGTCGACGCGCTGCTGGTCGCCGTGGCCAATTCCGACCAATACGGCAACCAAGCCAAGATTGCCCCCCATGCCCGCGTCGACGACGGAGTGCTCGATCTGGTCGCGGTGCGCCCGGTCGGCCTCGCCGGGGCCGCCCTGCTGGGCGCACAGCTCTTCATGGGGTCCATCGACCGCAGCCCGAGGGTCCGCCGGATGCGGGGCTCGCGCTTCCTGATCGAGCGGCCCTCCGCCGGCATTATCCACACGGACGGTGAGACCCACATGGCGAGCGCCTGTGTCGAGGTCCTTGTCCGGCCCCGCAGCCTCAGGTTGATCGTCCCGGCCGACTGCGCGGCTATCGCGCCTGCCGAAGACCACGCCGCAATGGGTTTCGCCCTCCAGTTCCCGTGAAGAGACTTCGCGTAAGGACCGTAATCATATCCGACATCCACCTGGGGACCGTCGATTCCAAGGTCGCCGAGGTTAACCATTTCCTGCGGCACGTCCGCTGCGCGAAGCTTATCCTGAACGGCGACATCATCGACGGCTGGCAGCTCAAGCGAAGCGGCCAGTGGACGAAGGCGCACACCCACTTCATCCGGATCGTGCTGAAGATGCTTGAGAAGCGCGACACGCAGATCGTTTACCTCCGGGGCAACCACGACGACATCCTTTCGAAGTTCCTTCCTCTCGAATTCGAGAACCTGCTGATCGTCGACGAGTACGTGCACGAGGGCGTCAAGGGACGCTATCTCGTGCTCCACGGGGACGTTTTCGACACGGTCACCAAGAACTTCGTGTTTCTCGCGCACCTGGGCGACTGGGGATACCGCACGCTCCTCGGGATCAACCGCGCCTACAATGTCTGGCGCTCCTGGCGCGGCCTGGAGTACTGGTCCCTGAGCAGGGCGATCAAGGCGCGCGTGAAGTCCGCGGTCAGCCATGTCTCGAACTTCGAGGAGCACATCGCCGAGCTCGCCCACTCCCGCGGATGCACCGGCGTCATGTGCGGCCACATCCACACCCCCGCGGACAAGATGCTCGGCGAGATCCATTACCTCAACTCAGGCGACTGGATCGAGTCGCTGACGGCGGTCGTCGAGCGCTGGGACGGCCGCTACGAGCTGCTGGAGTACTCGAACTTCCTGCGCGAGTACCCGGTCGAGGACGACGAGTTATCGCCCGGGCAGGGCGCACCAGAGGCCGGCGCGCACGAGGACGCCCTCATGCCGAGGATGGAGCACGCACCAAGCGAATCTCCAGCCGTCTGACGTTGGGTTGACAGGGGCCGCGAGGAAGCCCGTCGTTGGGCTGCCGTGCCAGCACGTGAACGAATCCTTGTCGCCATGTCCGGCGGCGTCGACAGCTCGGTGGCCGCCCTCCTTCTCAAGAGGCAGGGCTTCGACGTGGCCGGGGCCTACATGAAGAACTGGATCAACGAGGACGGGGCGGTGGGCCACTGCCCCTGGATGGAGGACATCGAGGACGCGCGCCGCGTCGCCGCGCAGATCGGGGTCGGCTTCCAGGTCGTGAATCTCATGCGGGACTACCGGGAGAAGGTCGTCCAGTACCTCCTCGACGGGTATGAGCGCGGCCTGACCCCAAATCCCGACATCATGTGCAACCGCGAGATCAAGTTCGGCGCGTTCCGGACGTGGGCGCTCGAGAACGGGTTTTCGGCCGTGGCCACGGGCCACTACGCGCGCCGACGCGCCGGCGCGTCAGGATCGGTCGAGGTGCTCGAGGGCGCGGACAGCAACAAGGACCAGACGTATTTCCTCTCGCTCCTGGGGCAGGAGCAGCTCCGCGACGCGCGCTTCCCCGTTGGCGATCTCGAGAAGCCCGAGCTTCGGCGGATCGCAAGGGAGGCGGGCCTCGCGACCGCCGACAAGAAGGACAGCCAGGGCATCTGCTTCATCGGCGAGGTGCGCATGGGGGACTTCCTGCGGGCCTACGTCCAGGAGAAGCCGGGCCCCATCGTCCGCGCCTCGGACGGACGCGAGGTCGGCCGCCACCGCGGCCTGCACTATTACACGCTCGGCCAGCGCAGGGGCATCGGAGTGCCGTCCAACACCGATCACGAGCGCTATGTCGTCGTCGGAAAGCGCCTGGCCGACAACGCCCTGCTCGTGGGATTCGACCATCCCGACTCCCCCGGCCTTTTCCAGTCCCAGGTGCGCGTCCACTCCCTCAGCTGGACGGGAGGGGCGGTCTCGGAGGCGCGCGCCCTCGAGGGACGCGTCCGCTACCGCGATCCGCGCATTCCGATCCACTTCGTCCCCCAGGGCGCCGGAGCGGCGCTGGTGCGTTTCGAGAGCCCGCAGCGCGCGCTGGCAGCGGGGCAGGTGCTGGCGATCTACGACGGCGCCCGGCTTCTCGGCGGCGGCGTCTACGCCTAGCTCCACGGCCGGCCCGGACCGCGCTCCGGTCAGCGCGCGGACGCGAGCGCGAGCGCGGTGGCCAGGCCTATGAGCACGACGCCCATGGCCCAGTCGATCCAGTGGCCCCCCCTCAGAAAGGCGCGCCTCACCTGCTCCCGCGTGAAGAACACCGACACCAATGAGAACCAGGCCATCGTGGCGACCGACATCCAGGCCCCGTAGGCCGCCTGGATGACCTTGGGGGTCGCCGGGTCGATCACGGTCGCGAAAATGGCGACGAAGAACAGCGTGACCTTCGGGTTCAGGGCGTTCGTCAGGAAGCCGGTAGTCCATGCCTCGCGCGGCGTGGGCTCCGAGGGTCGGAGCAGCTCCGCCTCCGCTCCCTTGGGCGCCGCGGACATGTTGCTCCGGGGGCGGCTTGAGAGGGCCTTAAGGCCGATCCAGGCGAGGTAGCCCGCTCCGGCAAACTTGACGGCCGTGAACGCGGCGCGGGAGCTCACCAGGAGTATCCCGATACCCAGGAGCGAATAGGTGACGTGCAGAAGGATTGCGGTCCCGATGCCGATGCTGGTCCACACCGCGGCGCGCCGCCCGTGCGCGAGGCTCTGGCGCACCACCATCGCGAAATCGGGCCCGGGGCTCGCGGCGGCAAGCAGATGGGCCACGGCGACCTTGAGGAACTGTGCCCAGTACCCGTGCACGGTCCCCGGCTTACGGCGTGATTTCCTTCAATCCCGGATCCGAGAGAAGCCCGTCGACGCCGCGATTCTCGAAAAAGTTGCGCAGGCGCCAGTCGTCCGGGTGCTTCGAGCGCGCCCTCTCCACGGCCGACCGCGCCTCTTCGGCGCGTCCCAGGATCACAAGGACATAGGCCTGGCGGAGCACGTACTGCGTGTTCGCCGGATCCCGGTCGTAATCGGCCCTGTAGGCGGAAAGCGCGGACTTGTAGGCGGACCGCGCTCCGGACCGGTCGTCGAGGTGCATCCGGACCATGCCCAGGTTCAGCCAGGAGTCGCCGGCGTCGGGGCACAGGTCCGCCGCCTTGGCATACAGCCCCTCCGCCCGTTTCCAGTCGCGCAGCGTCGCGGCAAACTGGGCCTCGCTCAGCACGTTGGCCGCCTCCATGCGCTGCCGGGATGTTATCTCCCTCGGGCGGCAGCCCGCGAGGGCGAGCGCCGCCGCCGACAACAGGACCAAGCGGGATATCATCAGAGATCCGGCGGAACCGTGGCTATGGCTTCCTCGATCGTGGAGACCCCTTCCTTCACCTTGATAAGGCTGTCCTGGTGCAGGGTCTTCATTTCGTGGCGCACCGCGATCTTCTTCAATTCGGCTGTCTCGACCTTCCTGTTGATGCCGTCGACAAGCTCCTCGCTCACTGTCATCAGCTCGTGGATGCCGACGCGTCCGCGGTAGCCGCTTCCGGAGCATTTCGGGCAGCCCCTGGGATTGTGCTTGAAGATCGTCCCGCTCCACCCGATCGCCTTCTCCAGGATCTCCTTCTCCCGCCCCTTCGGTTCGTACTGGACCTTGCACTGCTTGCACACGCGCCGCATCAGGCGCTGGGCGCAGATGCACAGGATCGACGAGGAGATCATGAACGGCTCGATGTCCATGTCCGTCAGGCGCGCGATCGCGGAGGGAGCGTCGTTGGTGTGGAGGGTCGAAAGGAGCAGGTGGCCCGTGAGCGCAGCCTCGACCGCGATCTCCGCGGTCTCGACGTCGCGGATTTCGCCCACGAGTATGATGTCGGGATCCTGGCGCAGGAACGACCTGAGCGCCGTCGCGAACGTCAGCCCGATCTGCCGGTGCATCTGCATCTGGTTGATCCCGGCAAGCGTGTACTCGATCGGGTCCTCGGCGGTTCGGATCACGAGCTCGGGGCTGTTGATCTCATTCAGCGCCGAGTAGAGCGTCATCGACTTTCCGGACCCCGTCGGCCCGCAGTGGAGGATCATCCCGTAGGGCTGGCGGATGCACTCGCGGTACTTCGCCAGGTTGGCCTCGGTGAAGCCGAGCGCCGTCAGCGGCAGCGTGCTCTTCTGCTTGTCCAGTATGCGCAGCACCACCCCTTCGCCGTGGTTCAGCGGGGCCGTCGACACGCGCAAGTCCAGGTCGAGGTTCTTCTTCGTGTACTGCTTGAAGACGATGCGCCCGTCCTGGGGGAGCCGCCGCTCCGAGATGTCCAGGTTGCACATGATCTTTAGCCGGGCGACAAGGGCGGGGCCCACCTTGACCGGCAGCCGGAGCTTCTCCTGGCACAACCCGTCGATTCGGTACCGCACGATGACGTCCTTCTCCTGCGGCTCTATGTGGATGTCGCTCGCCCCCCCGAAATAGGCGTCCTCGATGATGCGGTTGCCAAGCTGGATGATGGGGCCCGACTCTTCGTTGACGTCCGTGTCCGAGATGGCCTCCGTCTCCGTCGTGCCGTACTCGACGCCGATCTTCTGGACGACGTCGTCAAACCCCCCGGACTCGTCGCTCCCCTTGCTGAACTTGTCCTTGATCTCCCTTTCGCGGGCGAGCATCCGGACGACGCGCATGCCCGTCATTTCCTGGATCTTCGCCGAAAGGGTGACCTCGAACGGATTAGCGAAGGCGATCAGGAGGAGGTCGCCCACCTGGCCGACCGGAATCACCAGGTTCTCCTTGCAGAAATCCAAGGGGATCCGTTCAAACGTCGAGTTCGAGACCTTGTAGTGGGCGACGTTGAACGGGGCCAGGCCGAGCGCCCTGCCCTTCGCGACAAGGCATTGGAAGGAGGTTATCTTGTAGTCCTCCTGCAGCAGCCGGTCCAGTGCATCGCCGTTCAGGTCCTGCGGGCGCGCCGCGATCTGGTCGCGCTGGTCGGCGGTGAGCCGGCCCATCGACACGAGCTTTGAGACGATCTGGGACTGGACTTTGCCTAGTGGCATGTGAGCTCGTAATATATCAGGCGGACTTCTTCGCCGCAACTGGCGGGATCGGCGGCCGGGATCCCTGGGCGCTCTGGCCCACCGAAGGCTCGTGGAGGGTCGGGTCGGCCGCCTTGTAGCCCGTGGAGTCGGCCAGGCGGTCGAGCTGCTCACCGATGCCTTCCAGGGTCGTCCCATACCAGAGCAGGGGGCCCGCGAAGCGCTTCTCCCAATAGGCGCGGACAGGCGGGCTCAGGTAATACGCCGAGGCGATGAACATGAAGTCCTCCTCGAGGTCGAACGGGACAGACCAGGTTGCCCAGCACGCGTCCAGGTCCAGCCCCTTCTTGATCTCGTCCGGGGGGTCATAGGCGCGGAGGTCGACCAGGCCAAGGCCCTCGGTTTCCACAATATGCTGCAGGACATCCTCTTCCTTCAGCGCCTTGATCTCGTATGCGAGGACGCCGAGCACCGTCGCCTGGCGCGGCTGGTTCGTCGCAAGGAGCTCGAGCAGGCGCTCGTTCGCCTTTTCGAGGTCCTCGACTTTCACCAGGTTGTGCTCGACGAGCGACGTGCCCAGCAGGCGGTTCGCCCGCATGAGCAGCGAGCGGTTCTCGGGGGACATTGCTGACGTTGTGGCCACTGTGATCGAAGCTTGCCCTATGCGGCGGCGGCTGGCGACTCCTTTTCCTTCCGCCGGAACGCGGCGACCCGCCTGAGAAGCTCCCTCTTGAGGCGTTCCAGGCCCGTCCCCTCCAGGCACGAGATCCCGATCACGTCGACCCTGTGTCGGCGCTTGAACTTCGCCAGGTTCGCCGCGGCCTGCTGCAGGTCCATCTTGTTCGCCGCGACGAGCCTCGGCTTCTCGGTCAGCGCAGGATCGTAGAGCTCAAGCTCGCGCAGCAGGTGGCTGTAGTCCTGCCTCGGATCGCGGCCGTCCGCGCCGGCCATGTCGATCAGGACCAAGAGCAGCGCGCACCGTTCGACATGGCGGAGGAACCGGTGCCCGAGGCCCCGGTTCTCGCTGGCGCCCTCGATGAGTCCCGGAACGTCGGCGAGCAGGAGCCGCGGGTTGCCCCGGACCGCGTCGGCGAACTCGATCACCCCAATATGGGGATGGAGGGTGGTGAATGGGTAAGCGGCCGTCTTCGGGCGGGCCTTGGTGATGGCGTTCACCAGCGACGACTTCCCGGCGTTGGGAAACCCAACGAGGCCGACGTCGGCAATGGACTTCAGCACAAGCCGGAACACCCCCTGTTCGCCGACCTGGCCGGCATTGGCCCGCCTTGGGGCGCGGTTTGTCGAGCTCTTGAAATGGGTGTTGCCCCAGCCGCCGTTGCCCCCCTTGCACAGGATGATCCGCTGGCCGTCACCGACCACCTCGGCGACGACCCGGCGGGTCTCCTCGTCGGTAACGACCGTGCCGAGCGGCAGCCTCAGCATCGCGTCACGCCCCTCCTTGCCGTTGCAGTCCTTGCCCTGCCCGTGCTCGCCCCGACCCGCCTTCCAGTGCGGCTTGAACTTGTAGTCGACCAGGTTGTTCGTGTCGTGGTCGCCAAGGAGGACGACATCCCCTCCCCGCCCGCCGTCGCCGCCGTTGGGCCCTCCCCAGGGCTCGTACTTCTCGCGGCGGAACGAGACGCAGCCGCGTCCGCCGTCCCCGGCGGCGACCTTGATCACGCATTCATCGACGAACATGGCGCAGAAGCTACCGGAATGCCGCGGGCAATCAAATCGCGATCTTGATTCCCCTTCGCAGGTAGGTCGGGACGTCCAGGTCCTGTCCGTCGAAAAGGTTGCGGTCCGTGCGCTCGAACTGGCCGCGGCTCTCCACCTCGCCGAAACCGAACTCCTCCTGGGTCGGCTTGGGGGCCGCGGCCTCCTGGGGCGCCTGCGCCGCCGGAGCCTTTTGAACCGGGGCCGGCTCCTCGGGCCGCGGGGCGGCCCCCCGGGCCCGCGCCGGGACGGGCCTGCGCGGGACCGAGCCCCGCGTCCCCATGTCGCTCGCGCCAAGCACCGTGATCTCGACGCGGCCCTGCAACCCCTCGTCGATCACCGCGCCCATGATGATATGGGAGTCGCGGCCGAACTGGTCCGCGATCGCGTTCATGATCTCGTTCACCTTGGGCAGCGTGAGGTCCGTCCCGCCGGTGATGTTGACGAGCAGCCGGTCCGCCTTGCGCGAGAACTCCGGGGTGTGGAGAAGCGGGCAGAGCTTCAGGCTCGCAATCGCCTCGGCGGCCGCGTTCCCCCCCTCGCCCTCCGCGAGGCCGAAGAGGGTCTTGGCCCCGCGCTGCTGGAAGGCCTGGCGCAGTGTCGCGAAGTCCACGTTGATCAGCCCGGTTTTCGAGAGCATGGACCAGATGGACTTGACCCCCCTTCCGATCCACTCGTCCGCGCGCGAGAATGAATCGAGAACGCTTTCATCATCGGCGGCCTCCTGGAGAAGGATGTCGTTGGGCAGGGGGATGACCGCGTCGCACACTCGCCGGAGCGCGGCGAGCCCCTCCTCCGCCTGCCTCAGCCGGCGCCCGCCCTCGAAGCTGAACGGCAGCGTCACGAACGCTATGACAAGCGCCCCCTGCTCGGTGGCGATTTCGGCCACGACGGGCGACGCGCCCCCGCCCGTCCCGCCGCCCATGCCGGCGATCAGGAAGACCAGGTCGCAATCCTTGACCACGCTGGCGATCTTCTCGCGGTCGGCCTCGGCCGCCTCGCGCCCCAGCTCGGGGTCGCCGCCCGCGCCCAGGCCGCGGGTCGTCCCCATGCCGATGAGGACCTTGTCCTGCACGGGGGAGCTGGACAGGGCCTGGTGGTCGGTGTTGATGACGGCAAGCTGAAGCCGCTCAAGGCATTCCATCTTCAGGCGGTCCACGGCGTTGGAGCCCGCGCCGCCCACTCCAACGAGCTTGATGGCCACGCTGCGGTCGCCAGCCACCTGGTGTTCGAGGGGAAGTTCGTTGGGATTGTTCACGTGGATGCAAAGAGGCGGGAGACGTTGCGCAGGAAGCCTCCCTTGGCGCGGGCGGCGGCCACCCGGTCGCCCTGGGCGCTCACCCCGTAGTAAAGGATGCCCAGCGCCGTGTGGTACCCGGGATCGCGGAGGTTCTCGTTGATCCACGACGGGGCCTCGCCGAGCCGGGCCGGGGTTCCGAAGACCTTCGACGCGCACACCGCGAAGGCGGGCAGCTTGGCGGCCCCGCCGGTGAGGACGACGCCCCCGGCGCAGGTCTCGGGCGCAAACGCCTGCCCGAGCTTCCTCTTCACCACTTCCAGGAGCTCCCATGCCCGGGCTTGGGTGATCTGCTCGATCGCATGCCGGGGAAACTGCCGGTCGCCGATCGAGAAATTGCCGTCGAGCCACACCTTCTCGCTCTTGTCGCGCGCCTGGACGACCGCGCGTCCAAACCGGAGCTTGAGCTTCTCTGCCTGGGCCTCGGTGAGCCTGAGCCCGATGCTGAGGTCGTTCGTGAAATGCCCCCCCCCGACGGCCACGACGCCGGTCGTGTGCGGCGCGCCGTTCCGGTAAAGGACGAAGTCCGTCGTTCCCGCGCCGATGTCGATCGCCAGCACCCCGTTCTGCCTCTCCTCCATGCTCGTGACCATGTGCCCGGAGGCCAGGCTGGAGAGCACGAGCTCGCTCACCTCAAGGTTGAATCCGCGTATCACGTGGATGTTGTCCGCGAGCCGCTGCTCCTGGCCGTGGACCGTCCAGTACCCGACCTCGAGCTTTTGGCCCACCAGGTTCTCGGGCGAGGTTGGCACCAGCCGCCCGTCGACGCGGAAGGGCCGGCGGATGTTGTGGACCACCATGCGGCCGAGCGGGAGGTCCTTGGCCTTCGCAAGCTCGCAGACCGTCCGGATGTCGTCCTTCTCGATCATGTTGTCCGCCGCCTTAACGTTCAGGGACGCCTCGTTGTAGAACCCCTCCAGGTGCCCGCCCGTCTGGGCCAGGTAAACGTGGCCGATCCGCTCCTTCGCATCGCGCTCCGCGAGCTCGAGCGCGGTGTGGGTGCATTCCGTCGCCGCCCGGAAGTCGACGACCGAGCCCTTGATGACGCCCCGGGACGTGCATTCCCCGCACCCGATGATCGCCATCTCCCGGCCGGTGTACTCGCCGACAAGCGCGACGATCTTTGACGTTCCTATTTCTACCGCCCCTATGAAGGTCGTTTTAGAGCTCACGATGCGTGTCTATATGGAAGCTGGAAAACGCTGGAAGAGCGATCGAGGGCCGCGCCGGGGCCGCAATATCCGGGGCGGGCGCCGGCTCGGCAAGGGTCGGTGCCGCCGTCCCGTAGGACACGGGCACCTGGGCGCCGAGCGCGAGGTTGACCTCCCGAAGCGGGCGGGTCGGGTCAGAGGAGACGTCGATCAGCAGGTCGAGCCGGGCGATCTGCCTCAGGTAGTTCTCGTTCGCGCCGAAGACGATCCTCATACCGCCCCGTGTGTAGACGTCGATCTCGCCGTCCGACGCCAGCCGCGCGAGCGAAACCACCTGCCACGTGCGGTAGAGGCTCTCCGCCTCGAGCTTCGCGGAGGCCAGAAGGTCCGCCACGGCCGCCATACCGCCTATGGGGGCGATTGCCGCCCCGCGGCGCACGAGCCTGACGCCGTCCAGCCAGGGCAGCGAGGCGACCATGGCCGCATCGAACCCCGTGCCGGCGAAGGCGACCCCGTCCCGCGCGACCAACAACATCCTGGCCGGGTCGGCTCCGGACTTGGCCATCAGGCGGGCGACGGGCGACCGCTCGGAGATGCGGACCGTGAGGGTGTCGGGGAAATTCCTGTCGACCGTCGCGAAGCTGACCTGGGCGTCGCCGAGAATCTTGGATCGCAGCTTGATCAGGTCGAGCCCCATGAGCGTGGCGTCGCCGGGAATTGCAAGGGTTCGCGCCAGCCAGTTCTTGTCGAGGACGCCGTCCGTGACGAGGACAAGGCTGCGGACCCGGTCGGACTTGGCGGTGTCAGGCATCGCCGCCGCGTTTTCCCGGAGCACGGCCGCCATCTCAAACGCGCCCCATGCCACCGCGCCGACGGCCACCGCGCCCATGGCCGCGCGTATGGCGCCCATGACCAGGCGGCGGCGCCCCTCGTGCGACATCGCGCGGGGCCTGACCTGCTGGGGAATGTCCCTCCAGGTGCGGGTCTCGGGCAGGCCGTGGGCATCCTTGCTCATGGCTTGCACGAGGCTATCCTCGAGCGGAAGCGCCCGACCGCCGGCGAAACCATCTCCCTTACCAGGGCCGCGAAATCCAGTCCCACGCAGCGCGCGCTCATAGGCAGCAGGCTCGTCTCCTTCATTCCCGGGAGCGTGTTGATCTCGAGCATGAACGGCTCGCCCTGCGCGCTGAGGATGAAGTCCACCCGCGCGTAGTCCCGGCACCCGCACGCGGCAAATGCCGCCTCCGCAGCGGCCCTGATCCGCGCGCTGAGGGGACCGTCAAGCGGCGCCGGCACGAGGTACTCGGTCATGCCCTTCGTGTACTTGCTCGTGTAATCATACACGCCCGAGGCGGGCCTGATCTCGACTATCCCCATCGCCGAGCCTCCCAGAATGCCCACCGAGAGCTCCCGTCCGTCGATCCGGCGCTCGACGATCCAGCGGCCCTGGGTGATGGCGCCCAGCGCGGACTCGAGCCCTTTCATGTCCCCGACCACGCTCAGTCCTACGCTGCTGCCCTGGTTGTTTGGCTTGACGACCACGCGGACCCCCAGGCGCCGCGCGACCTCGGCCGCCTGCGGCTTGGCCTTGGCGTCGAACGCCATCCCGTCGGCCACCCGCACGCCGCGCGACGACACGGTCTCCTTCGTGAGCGCCTTGTCCATCGTCAGCGCGCTCGACGCGGCGTCGCAGCCCGCGTACGCCCCGCCGGCGGCATCGAGCAGCCGCTGCATGCCGCCGTCCTCGCCGAAAGTGCCGTGAAGTGTCGAAAAGACGACGTGCCTCTCCGGGTCATAGCCGTCCGGAAGCGCGTCCGCCCCGATGTTGAAAAGCCGCGTCGTGAATGACCGGGCCATCGCAAGCGCGCACGCGCGCCCCGATCCGGTGGAGACTTCGCGCTCCGCGGAGGTCCCGCCGGCAAACACGGCGATGACGGGCTCGTTCACAGGACGTCCCTCCAGTCCTTGCCGCAAAGGAGAACCTCGGGCTCGAGCTCAACGCCCTTGGCTTGGCGGACGCGGGCCCTCACCCGGCGCACGAGCTCGAGGATGTCGGCGCTCGTCGCGTCGCCGCGGTTCACGACAAAGTTCGCATGCACGCGGGAAACCTCCGCGCCCCCCACCCGGGCTCCCTTTAGGCCGCTTTCCTCAATCAACCGGCCCGCGGAGGCGCCCGGGGGATTCTTGAAGATGCACCCGGCGCTCGGCTCGCGGGGCTGCGACTCGTGCCGCTTCCGGCGGTAATCCTCGATCATCCTTCCCACGGTCCCGGCGTCGCTCCTGGACACGGGCCGCAGGACGGCGCTTAGCGCAATCGCGTCCCTAAGCTCGGCGCATTGCCGGTAGTCCACGTTCATCGAGGACCGCGGGAGCGTCCTCACGGTGCCGTCCGCGGTCATCAGCCGCACCTCGTCCACGACGTCGAAGATCCAGCCGCCCATGGCGCCCGCGTTCATCCTCAGGGCGCCGCCGACGCTTCCCGGGATCCCCTCGAGAAACTCGAAGCCCGCGAGTCCCGCCGCCGCCGCGAGCCCGCAGAGGTTCTTGAGCCTCAGGCCCGCGCCAGCCCGGACCCTGCCGTCCGGAAGGGTCTCGAATCCGGCCCAGCAATCATGGGAAAGCGACACGACGAGGCCCTCGACGCCCTCGTCGGGAACTATCAGGTTCGAGCCGCGGCCGAGGATGAAGACCGGCACGGCGTTCTTCCCGGCCTCGATGAGCAGCACCCGCAGGTCCTCCTCCGTCGAGGGCTCGGCGTAGAGCGTTGCGGCGCCCCCGACCCTTATGGTCGTCTTCGCCGCCAGGGGCTCATCCCGTTTCAGCTTAGACGCCTTTGACAAGAGCGGCCGGAGCGAATCGGCGAACCGGTCCCACCTGAGCGAGCGGGCCATCTCCCTCCTCGCGGCCTCGACCCACATCCTGGCGCTCTTGTCGATGTCGCCCGCGCCTACAAAGGCCACCAGGTCGCCCGGCCTCGCCTCGCGAAGGAGCGCGGGAAGGCCGCTCGGCCCGTCCCCCGGCAGATAGCTCACCCGGAGCCGGGGCGCCCCCCTCTTGATCTCTGCGTAGACATCGGCCGCCGTGCCGCCCGAGACCGGGGCCTCCCCGGCCGAATAGACGTCCAGGAGGTGGACGCTGTCGGCCAGCGCCAGCGAGGCCGCGAACTCCGCCTTGAACTGGGCGGTGCGGCTGTGCCGGTGGGGCTGGAACACCACGATCAACCTTCCCCGCGGGGGGACCCGCCGGCGAAGGCTCGACAGAAGCGCGCGAATCTCGGCCGGATGGTGGGCGTAGTCCTCCATGACGGTCAGCCCGCCCTCCTCCATGAGAACGCCCTGGCGCCGGCGAACGCCCGGGTAATCCACAAGGGATTCCCGCGCCGGCTCCACGCCCATCAGCTGGGCGGCGGCCAGCGCCGCCGTCGCGTTCGCCGCGTTGAAGTCGCCCCTCGCCCTGACAAGGACCTCCATCGGCTTGAAGCGGCCGCCGAGCGCGAGCGTCATCCGCCCCTCCGCCTCCCCGGCAATTGCGCCCGAGAAGCCGCCGCTCCTCCCGAAGGTCATGGCCGAAGGGGCGAGCCGCAGCGAGAGGGCGCATGCATCGCTGACGAGGATCGGGCCCCGCGTGCGCGCGCAGAGGGCAGCGAATGCGGCCTCGAGCTCCGCCGGGCTCCCGTAGTGGTCCGGATGGTCCCAGTCGAGATTCACGATCACGGTGATCTCGGGCGCGAACCCGCCTATCGTCCCGTCGCTCTCGTCCACCTCTGCCACCACCCACTCATTGGATCCCAAGCCGGCCGGCGGGGTCGCGTCGTTGAAGAGCCCGCCGGCCACATAACCGGCGGGGAACCCGCCGCGGCGCAGCGCGACGACCAGCATCGCGGTGGTGGTCGTCTTCCCGTGCGAGCCGCAGACGGCAACAAGCTTCTTGTCGCGCAGGACCTCCGCCAGCAGTTCGCCCCTCCTGACGGGCGAAAGGCCGCGCTCGGCCGCAGCGGCAAACGAGGGGTGCGAGTCCGGGATTGCCGACGACCGGACCACCAGGTCGCATTCGGCCGGAAGCGGCCCGACCTCGACCGCGGCGCCGGCGAGCAGCAGCGAGACCTCGCCGGAGAGCGCGTCGTCCTCGCCGGAGACCCGCCATCCCGACCGCGCGAGGTATATCGCGAGCGGAGCGACGCCCATCCCGCCGACGCCGAGGCAGTGGATTCGGCGCACCGTCCGGCCAAAGAGGGTCGGAAGCGGCGGCGGCCTCATGCGGCTGCCTCCACCGTCGGGTTATGGTGCGCCTCGGTCCCCTGGCTGGCTATGGCTTCCAGGTCCGCCAGCATCAGCTCCAGCGAGTTGGCCCTGTCCATCCTCCTGAGGTTGCTGCGGAACTGGCGCAGCAGCCAGTCGTTGAAGATCACGTCGAGCACCTCGGAGTGCAGCTGTCCGAGGTCCCCATCCTCCACGACAACGCCGCCGCCCTGGCGCTCGAAAAAGGCCGCGTTTGAGCGCTGGTGGTCCGAGGCGGCGCGTGGATAAGGCACCAGGATCGACGGAACCTCGCACCGGATCAGCTCGGCAAGCGTGCCGGCGCCCGCGCGGGACACCACGACGTCGGCCGCCGAGAGCAGCTCGGCGACCCGGTCGCAGAACGGCATGAACACCGCCTTCACCTGCTCTCCCGTCTGCAGCTGGAACTCCCTTGTCTCAGGCAGGCCCTTCCCGGGCCCGGTCACGCACACCACCTGGATCCCCTCGGACGCCAGCATCTCGGTCCGGCCGCGGGCCCATGCGTTGAGCGATGACGCCCCCTGGCTCCCGCCCAGGATCACGAGCACCTTCTGCTTCGGATCTAGGCCGAGCGCCTGGCGCGCGGCCGCGGCCGGAATGCGGAAGATCTCGCGGCGGACCGGCAGGCCCGCGAAGCGGATCGCCGCCGCACGCACGCCCCAGACACGGATGCCGGGCGGGAGATAGACGCGCTCGGCGAAGGGCCCGAACGTGCGTATCGCGAGGCCGGGCACGCGGTTCGCCTCGTGCAGCGCGACAGGGATGCCCAACAGCCGCCCCGCCACTGCCGCGGGCGCCGACGTGAAGCCGCCGAACCCCACCACGACGTCGGGGCGCATCGCGCGCATGAGCCGGAGGCAGTGCGCCAGACCCGCCAGCTGGGAGGCGGCGAACCGCGCCATCCTGAACGGGTTCCACGAGAATCCCGTCCCCGGAATGCGCTCGAACCGCAGGTGGGGGTATTTCCCGACCAGGCGCGCATCCACCCCCTTAGTGCTGATGAGGAGCGTGGCCTCATGGCCCCGCGCGACGAGCCCCTCGGCGAGCGATATTCCGGGCGACACATGCCCGCCGGTGCCGCCGCAGGATACAAGGAAGCGGCTCATGCCAGCACCTCTCGCATCGATCCCGCACCCGGACGGAGCGCCGCCCGGCCCCAGGTCCGCTGCGTGTTGATGAGGATGCCGACAAGCAGGCCCATCAGCAGGAGGTTGGACAGCCCCGCGCTGATGAAGGGCAGCGATATCCCCTTTGTCGGCAGGACGCCCGTCACCACGCCCAGGTTTATGATGGACTGAAGGCACATGAGGAGCAGGCACCCGGCGGCGAGCAGGAAATGGAACAGGTTCGGAGCCCTCCGCAGGTGCGCGAGGCCGGCGACGAAGATGACGGCGAAGATGCCGACGACGCCCAGCGTGAACCACATTCCCAGCTCCTCGCCGACGACGGCGAAGATGAAGTCCGTGTGCGCCTCCGGCAGGAAATTGATTTGCTGCCGGCCCTGCCCCAGCCCGGCGCCCCCGATCCCGCCCGCGGCAAACGCCTCCAGAGACTGGTAAAGCTGATACGTGCCCCCCTGCCTGTTGCCCTCCACGTCAAGGAACGCCGTGAATCGCCGCAGCCTGTTCGGGTTGTGCGCGACGAGCACGGCGAACGCCGCCGCGGATAGTCCGATCGTGGGAAGGATGTAGCGCCACTTGGCGCCCGCAAGGAACAGGAGGATGAGCCCCACCGAGAGCGCGAGCGCCGCGGTTCCGAAATCGGGCTCGATCAGGATGAGCACGGCGAACGCGCCGACGATCCCCAGGGGATAGAGGTAGCCCCTCTTGAAGTCGCCGATCCGCGTCTGGTTCAGGGCCAGGTAGTGGGCCATGCAGAACACCATCGCGAGCTTGGCAAACTCGGACACCTGCAGACGCGCGGCACCGAAGCCCAGCCACCGGCGGCTGCCCTTGACCGAAACGCCGAGGTGCGGGACGAGCACCAGGACGAGCAGGAGGAGCGCTCCCGCGGCTATCCATGCCGAAGCACGGCGCGCGTAATCAAGATTGATCCTGCTTGCGACAAAGCAGAGCAGGCCGGCGGCGATCACGCCAAGCACCTGCTTGTCGATATAGAAGTAGGGGTCCTGCTTGAGCGAGACGCTGGCACTGAAGAGTATCGTGAGCCCGAGGAAAGTCAGGCCGATTGCGCAAACCAGGATGAGGGCCACGGGATTTGCGACCGACCGGGCCCGGAAAGCTTCAGCGGACCTTTCTCTTGCCATGGCGCGCCTGCGTCAGGGGTTCTTCGGCTGGGTGGCCGTGGAGGCATCCTCGATCTTGACTACCGGAACTTCGGCTGCGGATGGCGGCTTAAGGCCCGCATCAAGATCCTGCTCCGCGCCGGGAGCCGCGATCGCCGGTTTGCCCTGCGCCGCAGGGGCGGTGGCCTTCGTGGCTTCGGCGGCTTCCGCCTTCGTCTTGGCACCCTTGGCCGGCTTGGCGCCGGCTGGCGCGGCCTTGGAGGGGATCACGAGCTCCATGCCGGGCTGGATCTTCCTCGGGTCGGTTATGTTGTTCGCCACCGCAATGTCTCCCTGGCGGACGCCGTACTTGCGCGCAATCGCCCCGAGGGTCTCGCCCGCCCTCACGACGTGCCTTTGTGCCTCTCCGGCAGCCTTTTCCGCCGGTGCGGGGCTGCCGGCTGGGGCGGTGACGGCCGCGGCGGCGGCGGGCGGCATCGGCTTGGTCGGGATGATCAGCTTTTGGCCGACCTGGAGAATCGCCGACGCGCTCAGGTTGTTGGCGGCGGCAAGGTCCGTCCGCGAGATCTGGTTCGCCTTGGCGATGCTCCAGAGGCTGTCACCCCTGGCCACGGTGTAGGTGGTGGCCGGGACCACGCCGGACACCGGCTCCGCCTCGAGTGCGGATGCGACCGCGGTTCCGGGGCGCGTGGGGCTGTACCGGATCGTGGGGCTCTCGGCGCTGGCGACAGGCGCGGACGTGTCGCCCAGAGGCGCGGGCGTTATCGGCGAAGGATCGGTGCCGGCCGCCTTGGTGTAGCTGCAGCCCGGGTTGGAAAAAATAAGGATCAGGGCAAGCGCGTGGATGCCCGCCGCAATTCCCAGTATCTTGATTATTTTCATGGAGTAAGTGCCGATTTATCGCGTAGGTCTCAGGTTGTCGTTTGTCGTCCTCAAAGCCATGTCAAACTCGGGCCGCTTGAAGCTCGGTGACGGCCCTTTCGAATCGGTCGCCCCGGTCCTCGTAGCTGCGGAACATGTCAAAGCTCGCGAAGCCCGGGCTGAGCAGCACGTTTCCGCCCGGCTGGGCGGCCGCGGCGGCGCCGCGGACCGCGTCGTCCAGAGTCTCGCACGTCGCGTGGGTCACGCCGCATTCACCGAATACCGCGGCAAGCGCCGGACCGGTCTCGCCGATGAGCACGGCATGGGCGACGCGCGGGGCTATTCTGCGGACAAAGCCCGCCAGATCCCCGCCCTTTGACCTGCCGCCGGCGATCAGCACGGTGGGCCCCCAGAGGCCGGCCAGCGCGGCCTCGACGGCATGGAAATTCGTGGCCTTGGAGTCGTTCCAATAGGTCACCCCGTCTATTTCCGCCACCCTGGAAAGCCGGTGGCGGCCGAGCCGGAAGGTTCTCGCGGCCGCGTAGAGCGCCGCCTCATCCAGGCCCTCCCTCTGCCACCAAGCCGCCGCAAGTATGAAGTTCTCACGCTGGGGGTAGAACGCAAACGGCGTCCCCTCGAGCCGCGTGTCGCCGCGCTGGCCCTCCGTCGGGATGCACACGCCGGGGTTCATCGGGCGCTTGATCTGCGCCGCGTAGCGCCAGACCGAGCTTCCCGCAAGGAACCGGTCCGAAGGGGTCCGCGTCACCAGCTCCCATTTGGCCGCGAAATAGGCCTCCATGCCGGCGTGCCGCTCGAGGTGGTCCTCGGCGAAATTCGTCCAAAGCAGCGCATCCGCGTGGAAATGCCCGAGCTGCTCGGCCTGGAACGAGCTCACTTCGCAGATCGCCAGGGTCTGCGGCGCGCCCCCGTCCTCGTCGGCGACAAGCCGCGTGAATGGCAGCCCGATGTTGCCCGCCGCCCGCGCGCGCCGCCCGGTGCCGCAAAGAGCGTGGGCCAGGAACTCTGTGAGCGTTGTCTTCCCGTTGGTTCCGGTCACCGCCACGATCCGGCCGAACCAGAATACGGAGGCAAAGTCTATCTCCGCCATGCAGATGCAGCCGGCCTTCCGCGCAAGCTCCAGCCACGGATGATGGAGGGAGAATCCCGGCGAGAATACGACCAGGCCGTGCTCATGGGCCTTTTCCGCGGTGAATTCGGCCCCATTCCGATCATAGACCGCAGCCCGTGCGCCGAGCCGCGACAGGAGCGCTAGGGCACCGTCCCCGCTGACGCCGGACCCGAACACGGCCACGGGGCGGGCAAGCCTTGAGCTGAGGAATTCTGGAATGGTGAGGGGCATCGTCTAACGCAGCTTCAGCGTTCCGAGACCGGCGAGGGCAAAGATGAGCGAGAGGATCCAGAAGCGCGCGACCACCTTCGACTCCGGCCATCCCAGCTTCTGGAAATGGTGATGGATGGGCGCCATGAGGAAGACCCGCCGGCCCTCCCCATAGCGGCTGCGCGTGAACTTGAAATAGCCGACCTGGATTACAACCGACGAAAGCTCCCACACAAACACCCCTCCGATAAGGACGAGCGTCAGCGGCTGCTGCACCATGAAGGCGATCATGCCGAGGATGCCCCCGAGCGCAAGGGACCCAGTATCGCCCATGAAGAGCTCGGCCGGGTGCGAGTTGTACCAGAGGAACGCAAGTCCCGCCCCGACGAGCGCGCCGCAGACGACCGCGAGCTCTCCGGTGCCCGGCACGAAGCTGATGAGCAGGTAGTCGGCGATCCTCGCATTGCCGGCCGCATACGCCATGAGGCCGAAAGTCAGCGCCACCGTGATCGTGCAGCCGATCGCGAGCCCGTCCAGCCCGTCGGTCACGTTGATTGCGTTCGAGAACCCCACGATCCAAAGGTAGATGAGCACGGCAAGCGCCGCGATGGGCATGCTGGCGACCAGCGGATGCTTGACGAAGGGGACCCAGAGCTCGCGTATCTTCTCCGCGCTCGTCGGGTGCATGAGCAGCGCCAGGAGCGCCAGCGCGGTCGTGACCGACTGCCAGAAGATCTTCGCCCCCGAGGAGATCCCTTTGCGGTTCTTGCGCACCACCTTCAGGTAGTCGTCCCTGAACCCCACGGCGGTTAGGGCCGTGTAGACGAAGAGGGCCACGACCACCCAGATGTTGGGCGCCGCCCAGAGGAAGGTGCTCATGAAGACGCATGCAAAGATCAACAAGCCCCCCATGGTCGGGATGTTCTTCTTATCGAACCGGCTCGCGAGGTCCCCAGTCCGGTCGTCGTCATAGTGCTGTCCGAACTTCAGTCGGCGCAGATGCGCAATGAGCCACGGGCCGATCACAAATCCGATCAGGGCGGCCGTCCCCGCGGCGAGGAGCGTCCGGAGCGTGATGTAGCGCAGGATGCGCAGCGGCCCGAACACGTCGGCGTAGCTGGACAGGTAGCTAAGCATGGGACGCCTCCGCGTATTCAACCCCCGCAAAGGCCTTTTCCAGCTCGTGCCGGCGGCTGCCCTTCACGAACACCGAGCCCCGGAAGGCGGCGAGCCGCGAGGCCAGCGGCCCGATCGATTCGGCGACCTCTATCTGGTCCGGATCGCACGTGCCCTCCAGCGCGCCCTTGCGGATCGAACCGGCGTGGCTGCCGACGGCGACCAGGTGGTCGCCCCTGCGCAGCGCGAGGGACCTGCCGATCTCCACGTGGTAGCGCTCCGATTCAGCCCCCAGCTCCTCCATGCAGCCGATGACGAAGAGCCGCGGCTCGTCCCGGGGCGCGACGGACTCGAATGCCGCAAGCGCATCCGCCATCGAAGCGGGGTTCGCATTGTAGCAATCGAGGTAGATCCTCCGGCCCTCCGGGAACCTCCATTCCCCCCTGAGCGGCGCCGGGCGCCACGAGAGCAGCCTCGCTTGGATGTCATCCCTGTGCACGCCGATCCTCAAGGCCGCACAGACCGCCATCGCCGTGTTCTGCGCCATGCCGTCGGTGACGCGGGAGAGCCTCACCATGACCGGCGGCGGAGGGCCGTACGCCACTGCCACCGTCGTTATCTCGCCGGAGTGGAGCGCCGCAAAGCGCACCCGCCCCGCCGGCACGTCGCGGTCGTCCATCTCCTCGGCCATCTCTACCACCAGGCAGCTCGCCGCAGGCAGCGAGCGGAACTCCGGAAATGCCTCGCACGAGCTCGGAAACACGCAGACGCCCCCCTTTCGGACGGACGCCGCGAGCACGGCCTTTTCGCGCGCCACGGAACCGAGCCCCCCGAGGCCGGCAAGGTGGGCGGGGCCGACCAGCGTCACGAGGGCGATGTCGGGATCGATCATGCCGGCGAGCGTGCGCATCTCGCCCGGGGCGCTGATCCCGGCCTCGACCACCGCGCACCGGTGCCGCGCCGGATCAATTGCGGTCAACGTGAGCGCGACCCCTATGTGGTTGTTGAGATTGCCCTCGGTCGCGAGCACCCCGGCGTCCTCCCCTCCGAGAATGAGCGCCAGAAGCTCCTTTGTGGAGGTCTTGCCGGCGCTGCCAGTGATGCCGACCACGGTTCCCCTGAATTTCCTGCGGTGCTCGCGCGCCACGGCCTGCAGGGCGCCGAGGGGATCCTCGACGACGAGCTGGGCCAACGCCACCTTGGGATCCGCGCGGGCGACGATTGCCGCAACCGCCCCCGCCTCAAGGGCCGCTCCCAGAAAATCATGCCCGTCGCGCCTTTCCGTCTTCAGCGCGACAAACGCCTGGCCGGGCGACAGCCGGCGCGAGTCGACCGAGAAGCCGGAAGGCTCGGACGCGGGCCGCCCCGACCACCGGCCACCGGTCCAAGCTGCAAGGGATTCTGCGTCGTAGGCAGGCATCAGCTTCGCAACGCCTTGACGGCGATCAGCTCGCGCACGACCTGCCGGTCATCGAAGGGGATGACGGTGTCGGCGAATTCCTGGTAGCCCTCGTGGCCCTTGCCCGCGATGAGCAGGCTGTCTCCCGCCCTCGCGCTGTCGAGTGCGAGGCTTATCGCCCGCCGGCGGTCGTCGACCCAGGTGATCTTCGACGGCTCGACCACGCCCCCCCTCATGTCGGCGAATATCCCCTCCAGCCGCTCCCCGCGGGGATTGTCGGCGGTGGCGAATGCGTGGTCGGCGAAATCCTGGACGGCCCGCACCATCCGGGGGCGCTTTGTCCGGTCCCGGTTTCCGCCGCAGCCGAAGACCACGAGCAGCCGGCCCGGCGTGATCGCCCTGAGCATCCCGAGCGCGTTTCGCAGCGCGTCGTCGGTGTGCGCATAGTCGACAAGCACGTTGAAGGCCTGCCCCTCCTCGATCCTCTCCATGCGGCCCGGCACCCCCTTGAAGTTCCGGATCCTTTCTGCGAAGGCCGCCGGGTCGCGCCCGAGGGCCCAAGCCGCCGCGGCCGCCGCGAGCACGTTGGACACGTTGTAGCGGCCGATCAGCGGGGATGCGACGGCGGCATCCCCCCCCGGCCACGTCAGCCTGAACGCCGTGTCCCTGAAGTTCAGGACGACGTCCCGCGCGCGGACCTCCGCGCGCGTGTTCTCGCCGAAGGTGACAAGACGCGCCGACGGCACCTCGGCGGCGATCTTCGCCGCGAGCCTCTCGCCGTGGGCGTCGTCAAGGTTGACCACGGCCACGCCCGGGACGGGGCCGAGGCTGCCCGTGAACAGCCGGGTCTTGACGTCGAAATAGGACTCGAGCGTCCCGTGAAAATCCAGGTGATCCTGTGTCAGGTTGGTGAATACAGCGATCCCGAACCGGAGCCCGAGCACGCGCTGCTGCGCGATGCCGTGGGAGCTCACCTCCATCACCGCGTGGCGGCATCCGGCATCGCGCATCTGGGCGAGCATCCCGAAGATGTCGACCGACTCGGGTGTCGTCCGGAACGACGGGACGGTCCGCATCCCGAGGTCGTAGCTTATCGTCCCCAGGAGCCCGACGCGCTCGTCCCCGTTGAGGAGGTGCCGGATGAGGTAGCTGACGGTCGTCTTGCCGTTCGTGCCGGTGACGCCGACCACCGAGAGGTCGCGGTCGGGAAACTTGTAGTACCGCTGCGCGACGCGGGCGAGCGTCTCGCGGGCGTCGGCCACCTGAACGAAGGTGACCCTGGCCGGCGGATGCGAGGGGATCCTCTGGGCCACGACGGCCGAGGCCCCCCTGCTGACGGCCTCGTCGATGAACGACACCCCGTCGGCCCGGCGTCCCGGAAGCGCAAAGAAGAGGTTGCCGGGGACGACCCTCCTGCTGTCCATCACGAGCCCCGAGATCGGACAATCCAGCCTTCCCTTTGCGGCGAGGATTTCGCCTTCGCTGATGTAGTCGGAGAGTATGGGTGCCATTTTGAAAGCGCGGTTGAACTCAAGGTATTCGCCGGTGCGCCGGCGCAAGGGCCGGTTTCGGAATGCGCGTATGAGCGCGTGGTCCTGAACGAGATATCCGATCACCGGGCGCCTCCCATCGCGAGGGCCCGCGGGGCCTCGTTGTCAATCTGCGGGCGTATGTTGCGGTAGGGTATCAGCCGCTCGCCCAGGCGCTTGAAGACCGGGGCTGCGACCCTGTGCCCATAGGCGACCCCGCCGGGGCAGCGGGCGTCCGCGTCGTCGACGATCACCGCGATCGCCACCTGCCTGTCTCCCTTCTGGCGAACGACTGCCGGGAAGAACCCGATGAACGACGCAACGTGGTGCCGGTCGGAGTAGCGCGGCACGGTCACGCCGGACGCGAGTTCTACCGGAACAAGCTTGTTGGCCGTCCCGGTCTTCCCCGCTACCTCGAAGCCCGGGATCGCGGCCTCGGGGGCGGTGCCCTCGGGCGACGCGACCGCTGTCAGGAGGCGGGCCATCGTCAGGGCCGTCTGCTCGGAGATCACCCTGCGCACCTCGACGCGGCCGAAGGTGTAGACGAGCTCGCCCTGGGCGTCGCGAACCTGGTGGATGATCTGGGGCTTGAGCAGCATCCCGCCGTTCGCGATCACCCCCATCGCCTGCTGCATCTGCAGCGCGTTAGCGGTCACCGACTGGCCCATGGGCATGCGGGTGATGGTGAGGCTGTCCCACTTCTCCGGGGGCCTCAGCTTCCCCGCGACCTCGCCCCCGACGGGGAAGCCCGTCCGCTGCCCGAACCCGAATGCGCGGGCGTATTCGTAGAACCTTCGGTCGCCGAGCGCCATCGCAAGCTGCGCCGCCCCCTTGTTGGACGACTTTTCTATGATCTCGGCGACGGTGAGCGGATGGTTGAACTCGTGCGACTCGTCCTCCCGGGGCAGGCTTCGCGTGATGCCGTTGTAGTCGACCTTCTCCAGCGAGCAGTCGAACTCCGAGCTCGGCGTGACGAGCCCGTCGTTGAGTGCGCCGGAGACCGCGACGATCTTGAACACCGAGCCCGGCTCGTATTCGTCGGCCACGGCGATGTTGCGCATCCTCCCCAGCTCCGCGCGAGGGACCTCGTTGAAGCGGTTCGGGTCGAAGGACGGATAGTTTGCGAGCGCGAGGATGAAGCCCGTCTGCGGATCGCTCACGATGATGGTCGCCTTCTCCGGATCGTACTGGGCGGCGATCCTCGCCAGCTCGTCCTCGGCCATGCGCTGGATGGTGGCGTCGATCGTCAGCGACACGTTGAACCCGTCGCTGGCGGGCACCTCCCGCGTCCGGAATTGGGCGAGCTCCCGGCTCCTCCCATCCCGCTCCGATTCGAGCCACCCGTTTTCCCCCCGGAGGTAGAAATCGGCGAAGTGCTCAATCCCCGCGACCGGCCGCTCCTCGCGGTCCACGTACCCGATGATGTGGGCGGCCATGTCGTTGTGCGGGTAGTCGCGCCGGTAGACCCGGCTTCCGTACACGCCCCGGATGCCGAGCTTCGCGATCTGGTCATAGACGGACTCCGGCACCTGGTCGCTCAGCTTCGCCCAACGGATGGGCCGGTTGCCCTCCCTGTCCGGCTCGTCGAGCTCCGTGTCGTCGCCTCTTGCGGCCTCCGCATCGCGGGACGCCTCGGCTGAAGCGGCTGGGCTGAAGTTGATCACCATCCCCGCTGCGGCGGCCGGCGCCTGCGGGCCCGCGCCGGCCGCGGCCGGACGCGTCTTCGTCGTGCATACCCGCTCCAGGTCCTCCAGCGGCATCCCGAGCAGGGCGGCCAGACGGGGCAGCTTGGCCATGTCCTCGGGCCGCACCGACTGGGGATCGACCCCCAACACGATGACCGAACGGCTCGTCGCGAGCAGGGCCCCGTTCGCATCAAGGATGTCGCCGCGCCGCGAGTAGTCGACGATCAGCTGCCGGCGCGCCTCGCCGACCGACCGAAGAAGATCATCCCTGTCGACGACGTGGAGCCACACCAGCCGGGCCTCGAGGCCGGCGAACATCGCAAGGACCAGGCCCGCCAGAAGGGCGATCCGGTGGTTGCTGGTGAAGCCCTTCGACATGGGGTTTCAGCCTGCGTCAGTGCACCAGGGCGACGCGAAGGCTCACGGTCGCCGGTCGCTCACCGAAGAGCGTGCGGTTGTGAAGCGCGGCGAGCCGCGTCACCGGGTCCTCGGAGATGCGGCGCACCTGCGTCTCGGCGGGCGGCACCAGTCCAAGCCGCCATTCGGAATTGCGCCGATTGAGCACCGCGGGATCCTGCTCCGCCGCGATCGCGGCGTCGGTTTCCTCGATGCGGCGCTCGAGATCGGCGATTTTGGACTCGAGAACCTTGCTTGCGTTCGCCGCGACGGAGATCTGGTGCCGCATCCAGACCGTGCCCAGGCCGACCGATGCGCTGCAGAAGATCGCGACCAGCGTGTAGACCAGGAACTGGCTCGCAAATCCATCCGTGCCCGACCTTTCCCCCGTGCGCATCATAATTTCCTTATTGCACGCAACTTAGCCGACCTGCTGCGGGGGTTGGATTCGATCTCGGCGGCCGAAGGGGTGATCGGGCGGCGCGTGAGTGGCTCGGCCAGGCGTATCCGCAGGTCCTTGGGGGTGGCGTCGTCCGAGCTTTCCGGCTGGCCGCACATCCGGCGAAGGAACTGCTTCACGGGGCGGTCCTCGAGCGAGTGGAAGCTGATCGCGCACATGACGCCGCTCGGGCGGAGCTTGGCGAACGCCGCCGGCAGGGCGCGTTCGATCGCCCCAAGCTCGTCGTTCACCGCAATGCGTATCCCCTGGAAGGCGCGGGTGGCCGGATGGATACGCAAGGAGCGCCGATCGCGGGCCGGTATTGCACCGGAGATGACCTCGGCGAGCGAGACCGTCCTTTCTAGCGATCCCGTGCCCCTTGCTGCAAGAATGGCGCGGACGACGCGGCGCCAATGGATTTCCTCCCCGAAATCGCGGATGGCCCGCACCAGCATCTCCTCCGTCGCCGTCTCGAGCCATCGCGCAGCGGGCACGCCGACCCGGGGGTCCAGCCTCATGTCCGCACGGCCGTCGGCTCGGAACGAGAAGCCGCGGTCGGGATCGTCGAGCTGGAACGATGAAAGGCCAAAGTCGAAGAGAACACCGTCGAAATCCGAGTCTGGCATGCCACCCAGCTTGCCGAAGTCGTTGTCTATCAGCACAAAGCGACCGGGAAACTCGGCCGCCAGCGCATCGCCGCGCGGAACCGCCTCGGGGTCCCGGTCAAGTGCCACGACCTTGGCGCCGCCCGCGGCCTCAAGGATTGCCCGGGAATGCCCCCCTCCCCCAAACGTGCAGTCGAGGTATCTTCCGCCGGCGCCCGGCGCGAGAAGCCCAAGCACCTCGCCGAGGAGGACGGGCTGGTGACCGGGTATCATGCTCGCGGCTGCGAATTCAAGAGGCGCCGGTCGCATGGATGGGGCTCTTGTCGCGCTCCTGCCGCCTGCCGGCGACAAGCCGAAGCACGAGATTGTCGCGCACGCGCGGCATAACGACCGAGGGGGCGCCTTCGAACTCGTCGTGGATCCACCCGGGAAACGCGCGTGAGACGGTGATTGAGGCGGCCTTGCCCAGGAGCGTTCCGGTCGCGGAGATTCTCGCGATGTTTCGCATGTTCAGATTCCGAGGCGGCGCATGATGTCGCCAAAGTTCCCGCCCGAGGTGCGCGCCTCGACCTTTTGCCACCGGGACGGCGAATACAGGTTAAACTTGGTCAGTGAGCCGACGAGGACCACGTCCTTGGAGATCCCCGCGTGCTCCAGCAGATCGGCGGCGAGGCCGACGCGTCCCTGCTTGTCGAAGGAGAATGACTGCGTCTGCGCGAAGAACCGCGACGCGAAGTCCTGGCCGGCGCCGTCGCTGAGGGCCATCTGCGCGATCTTCGCGTGGAGCTTCTCGACCTCGGAGGGGGGCAGCACGGCCACATAGCCGTCAGGGTGAGGAGTCGCGAGAAACACGTCCCCGTCCTCATGCGCGGCGCGCCATGCCGAAGGGATCGTGACGCGGCCCTTGTCGTCGAGGGTGTGCCTGAAAAGGCCCGTGAAAAATGCTTTGCTGGGATGCGCCATGGGGTAAGCGGGCGGTAACCCGTCCCACAATACCCCATTTCAACCCATTTTAACCCACTCTGGTCAAGCAAAGACTGTCACTAATGTGCACATTTTGGGAAGCCGCTCCAGCGGCTTTCACCGAGTGAAACGCCCTACCGCCCGCCGTCCGGTCCGACGTTGTAGCCCTCCACCAAGATGGCGGGGCGTTCGCCCCGTGTGTCGGCCTCCTCCACTTCGGTGCGCAGGCGGCGCTTTTCGCCGGGCATCAGCGTGATGTAGTTGTCCTCGTAAAGGGCCGGCAGGATGCGGTCGCCGCTCCTCTCGCGCACGGCCTTCAACCGGACCATCAGTGCAGGCGTTTTCGAGGGGTTGTCCAGATCCGTCGACAGGACCCATCTGCCGCCCTGGCGCTCGGCCGTGGTAACGCTGCGCACGGGCGCCTTCGGCAGCGCGCGGATCGCGCGGAAATCAAACGCAGGGTAATCGGGTATGTGGAACGGCCCGAACGAGAATCCGGGGACATCGTAGGTCGTCAGGCTGCGCATGTAGGTGTTTCCCGAGACCGTCCTCCCACCCTCCGTGAGCCTCAGGCGCACAAAGTGGATGGGCGACAGCCCGGTCCCCGGGAATGCAAGCCTGATGGGCGACATGACCGTGTCCTCGGCGCTGTCGACCGTCGCGGCCTGCTCCCACTGCGCCGAGCCGTCCGAATTGAGGACGGAGGCCCTGACCTCTAGGCCGGCGCGGCGGCCGGCGCTGTAGTTCACGACCTCGACCGTGCCGTCCACCGGGTTCCACTGGACGTGCAGCGGCTCGCAGCCCTTCTTCGCCCCGAAGTAGCCGGCTGTCGGCTCGAGGTAGTAATCGTAGGTCTGCCACACAAACGAGGGCCAGCACGGGTGGCTCATCCACATGAGGACGCCCATGCGGCGCTTGCTCTGGGCCTCGAACATCGCCCGATGCCCGTCGTAGTTCGTGAACTGCGCCAGTTCCACCCATTCCGCCGCGCTCGAGGCGCCGCCGTAGGACTTCTCGATCGTCGCCCGCAGCGCTCCCCCCCCCTGGGCGCCGCGGGTCGTGAAGTCGTGCAGTCCCCAGACCGCGCCCTGCGGCCACTGGTCCGCCGCGGGCATCATCAGTCGGAGGCTGTCAAGCGTGACGATGTTCGGCATGCCAAGCTCGCTGTGGAGCTTGGCCGTGGCCCGCTGGTCGAAGTAATAGTTGACCGGCATCAGGTGGTAGGGCCCTCCGCCGCTGACAACCCCGAAGGCCGAGTTCGGAATGTAGCGGATGCCCGGGTGAAGCGACGCGACGAGCTTCTGAAGGCCCTCGTTCAGGACCGGCGGCGGGTCGCCCTCGTTGCGGCCGCAATAGAGGCCCACCGAGGGGTGGTTGCGGATGCGGGCGATGAAGTCGGCGGCATTCTGCAGGAACATGGCGTTGTCGGACGGGTCCGGGCCGTCCAGGGGGTTGGCGAGCCAGAAGTCCTGCCAGACGACGACGCCATTGCTGTCGCAGGCGTCGAAGAAGGCGTCGTCGCCGACCTGGCCGACCCAGTTCCGGATCATCGTGAAGCCCATGTCGCGGTGATAGCGGACCGCGGCCCCGTATTCGCGGGCGCGGTACAGCAGGTTCGACTCCGAGAATCCCCAGTTGCCGCCGCGGCCGATGAACCGGCGCCCGTTGATGTAGAGCTTCAGCGCGCCGTTTTCCTCGGCGTAGGTGAACTGCCTCACCCCCGTGCGGAACGACTTCGAGTCGGAGCGGGCCCCGTCGGCGGTGTCGAACGCCAGGCGGACGTGGTAGAGGTTCGGCTCGCCGTAGCCAACGGGCCACCAGAGCCTGGGGTTGCGCAGGTGCAACGCCGCGACTGATGACGGATCGAATTTCACCGCGGCGGACCCTGTCCCGGGCACTTCGACGCGCTGCTCGAAGTGCACGTCCCCAAACTCGCCGCTGAGCACACCGCTGACCGGCTTCGATTCAGTGTTTCGCAGCGCCACCTCCACCGACACATCGGCGCTTCCCGTGTCGGGAAGCGGCAGCTTGGCGGAGACAAAGGGGTTCTCGATGACAACCGGCCCCGTCGTGGTCACGTAGACGTCGGACCAGATGCCGATGTCGCGGCCGCGTATGCTTGGGATCCAGTCCCAGCCCGCCGTGGCGTGGAAGGTGGGGTTGTCCAGGCCAAGCGCGCCACCGTTGCTTCCCGTCTCGTCGGCGGTCTTCTCGAGAGCGGAGCCGGGCATGTCGGGTTTGTGAATCCGGACCGCAAGGGCGTTGGCAGCGCCAGGGCGGGCGAGGGCCGTGACATCAAAGCTCGCCCGCGTGAATGCGCCTTCGATGCGGCCCACGTGGCTTCCGTTGAAATAGACGTCGGCCTTCCAGTTGATGCCGTCGAAATTGAGCCAGACCCTCCGGCCCGGGGCCGGCGCGGGGATGGCGAACTCGTCGCGGTACCAGAAATCCGAGTAGAAGAAGGAGTCCGAGATCTGCAGCTGGTTGTCGCCGTAGTTTGGGTCCGGCAGCGCCCCGGCGTTCCAGTAGCTCACCAGCACCGAGCCCGGCACGGTGGCCGGAAGCCAGCCGCGGCAGCCCGCGCCGGGCAGCGAGAGCTCCTCGCCGCCCAGCGCCACAAGCGAACCGCGCTGGATGCGCCACGAGCCGCGAACGAGATCCTGTCGTTCGCCTGGGCGCGGGGTCCGGGCGGGCCGGGCCTGGGGCACCGGGCCGCCGCGCCCGAAGACCTCCAGCTCGCTCAGGATGTAGCCGCCAGCCGCGGCCGGGCGATCCATCTGAACCCGAACGTATCGGGCGCTCGCCGGCGGGGCCAGCGGGTAGTCGTCTGCGGCCGAGAGCGGCACGAGCGTCCTCCAGCTCGCCCCGTCGTCGGAGACCCTGATCGCCCCCTCGGCGGCGCGCTGGATCCAGTGCAGGGCGACCCTGTCGAAGGTGCAGACGGCCCCCAGGTCGACCTGGACCCACTCGGCCGCGTTGCCCGCGCTCTTCCATGCACTCGTGAAGTCGTAGGGGCCGCCAAGGTTCACCCGCTGGCCCCGGGCGAACGTGTCAAAGCTGGCGATTCGCCAGCCGGTCACCGAGGGTGCGCCAACCTGGACGCGGTAGAACCGGGCCTTCCCGTTCGCCGGAACATCAAACGCCGCCTTCAAGACCTTCGGAATCCAGAAGGCCTTCGAGGCCAGGCTCTCCTCCCCGCCCGCGCGCCCCAGTTCCCTCCAGGTGCTGCCGTCGTCGGAAGCCAGGGCCACGCAGTTCCACCGCTGCGGATTCTTGTCCTGCGTGCGGGGCATCACGGTAACCTCGATGCGATCGACATCGGGCACGTCGCCCCGCCCCGCCTGCTCGATCTGCACCCAGCCTCCCTCGGCGGGGAGGCTGATCGCCGTGTTCAGATAGTTGTCGAGCAGGTGCTCCCGCTCGTGCCTGGGCAGAACGCCCTCCGCGCTCGAGGACACCACGAGCCAGCGGGGCAGCCGGTCGTCGATGATCCCGTCGGTGATCAGCTGGGCGGTCAGACAGTAATCATAGTTGTTCGACGCGGTCGCCGGACGATGCAGGGCAAGGTTGCGGTACGCCGCGGTGTCCGGGACCATCGCCGGCCCTTGGAACGCCGCAGGATCGCCCGGATAGGCGCCGACTCCGCGCGTGAAGTCGCCCGCCGTGGCCGCCGGCGAAGCGAGCAGGAGTGCCGGCAGCAAGATGCGGGCGGCCTGCAGGCGTGCAGAGAAGCAGGCGGCAGTGGGCGCATGGGCATGCGCGCCGCGGGGAACAGGTGCGCGGTTGGAAACGAAGCGGGGGCTCAGGGATCCTGGGTGCATCGGTGTGTGGCGTGTTGGGACGGCGGGCTGTGCTTCCTGCGGATTGGAGGGAGGCATCCGTCTGCCGCGGCCGGCGAAGACGCCGCGGTCGGACCTGCGCCTCGCCCGCAGGCTTATTCCGTACATGGTTTCAAAGGAAGGCCCTTTTCCAGCTCGGCACCCCGGAGGAAGCCCATGTCGGCACCGTTGACGACCACCCGGTAGGACTGCGACGGCGCGGCGCCGCGAAACACGGTGACTGCGTCCCGCCGCCATGCGAAGGGGCTCGCCACGCGAAGCCGGATCTCGCCGCCCCGGACCGAGCATTCCGTCACATCGAGGCCGTTGACCCCCACCCCGGTCCCCGACGCCACGTCCACAATGGCGTCCCGGAGGAAGTCCTCCTCGATCTCGATCCCGGCCATCCCGCTGCCCGTTCCCCAGTGGAAACTGCTGACGCCGGCCTTGCGGCCATAGCCCTCGTGGGCCCAGTTCTCGGACGGGGAAACCGGAAACTGCGCGCGAAGGGCGGCGACGCCCCGCCGGAGATACTCTGCCTTTCCCGTCTCGCGGTAGTAGTCCAGCAGGGTGTTGCCGACCTGGCTCTGGCGGGCGTCCGACCATTCGGCATCGGAGTTCTGGGTCGTGAAGCCGCCCAGGAGCATCTCCGGCCCCGTCAGGTCCTCCAGCGCGGGGTTGGTCCAGCACTGCTGGTAGAGCAGCAGGTAGTCGAGCAGCCGTTCGCCCCTTTCGAGGTAGGCGCGGTCGCGGGTCGCGCGGAACGCCGCCAGGTATGCCGACACCGTCTGGCCCAGGGCCAGGTCGTTGGCCGGCCACTGGCGCGTCCGCGGATCCAGGACGGGCTTGCGCGGGCTGCAGCTCCAGAACGTCTCGAAGTCATACCACTGGCGCGCCTTCACCACGTTTTCCTCAAGAAAACCCAGCCCCCTCAGGCCCGCGGCGAGCCACCTCGGATCGGGATCCTGGGAGTAAAGCTCAAGGAGGAAGAGCGCCACCGGGCCGGTTTCGGCCTTCACGGTGCCCGAGAGGTCCGCGATCACCGCGCCGTCCTCCCGGAACCTCGTGGGCAGCATGCCATCCTCCGCCTGCCTGTCCGTGAGGAATTTCGCAAGTGCGCGGCAGCGCGGCAGGACGGCCTCGCCGCCCGGCAGCCCCGACTCCCGCCACCTGAGGAGCCAGTAGGCCGTCCAGCTCATGTCGTAGCCGAGGAACCCCTCCGCGGTGCTTTCGCCGCAGCCGTCGCCGGCAGCCCAGACGGTCGCCCCTCCCGGCCCGCCCGGCACCGCAATGCACTTGAAGGCCCCGTCGCGGCCCGGCGCCCTTAGGGCCAGGTCGAGGGTCTCCCGCGCCATGCCGAGCGATTCCCCGTCGCCCGTCCGCCGCGCGTACAGGGCCATGCCGTACGAGGTCCGCAGCGTGTTGAACCAGGCCGAAAGGTACACCGAGGGCCCCGGTCCCCAGCGGCGGGTCGCCACCCCGCCGCCCGTCGAGCCGCCGGGAAGCGGCACCCTCAGCCATTCCGACCGCGACTGCACCTGCCAGGCCGCCCTGCGCCAGTCGTCCCACAGCGCCAGCCCGAGGTAACGCGGGTCCGTGGCGGCTTGCTGCGCGGCCGCCCGGACCTGGCCGTCCATTCCGAAGCGTGCCCAGTGCAGGCGCACGGCGTCGCGGTAGGCCTCAAAGGGCCGGGCCGAGGCCGTGACCAGCAGGTAGTAGGCGTTCACCAGGTGGGTCTGCGCCGCCCACGAACGCTCCTCGTCCTGCGAATAGACGGAATGGTATGCAAACCGTGCGGGTACAAACCCCACGCTCAGCACGGGGCCGCCCGGCACGTCCAGATCCAGGGCATGGTTGCACCGCTTCAGCGTCTCGCGATCCAGCCCGGACACGTCCGGGACTATGCCAAAGGCGACCGGACCCGCCTGCACGAGTATCAACGGGGCCTTGTACTGCGCGTCGGGAATGAATCCTCCGACCGAGGGTGCGAATGACCAGTCCGGCTCCCGGGGGAACCTGAACCGGTCGACAAACGCATGGAGCTGCGTCGGGCCGGCCGGATGCAGCTGCGTGGTCACGCGGATCCACGGACCGCCGCCATCGATTGCCACCTTGCGGAGCACGCGAAGCCCTCCGGAAGTGAACTCCTCGACCAGGGCAGGGCCGTCCCTTCCGATCCTCGCGAGCGCGCCCGCGTCGATGCCATGGTCGGCGGATATCACGGCGGTCGGTCCGGCCGTGCCGCCATCCTCGCCTGCGGCAACCTCGATCCATCTACCGTCGCGGCGGGCCAGGTAGCGCTCGACCAGCCGCCCTTCCCGAAGCTCGGCCTCCACCCGGATGAGATCGCTCTCCACGACGACCGGGCCGCCCGCATCCGCCCGGGCCTTGCCGTGCGCAAGACCCATCGCGGCTATGACCGCCGATGCAACCCGGTGCCACCAATCGCAGCGGGAACGCCCAGTCCCCGACGCGCGGATGCCGCAGGATTTTCCGATTGATCGAGGCTGAGATTTCTTGGACCGCATCCCTGGCGCGCCGGCGCGGGGGTTTGTTCAACCCCGAGGCTGTTCGCCGCCGCAGATGTTTATCCCGTGCCGACGCGCGGAAGGCAAGGCGCCAGCTGGAGCGGACGCGGGCCCGCCCGGCCGGTCACCCCTGCTTCGCCCGGGAGGTTTAACGCTCCGCGGACAGCATCGCCTCCATGGGCCTCTCGACCGCGAAATGCCTCCCCAGAACCTCGCCCTCGGCCTGCAGCCAGTGGATAAGGTCCCTGCCGCTGCAGCACCCGGCCTTCCGCCAAAGCCTGTCCGCGCGTCTCGCGATCCGGAGCTCCAGCCTCAGCAGCTCCCCCTCTAGGGAGCGAGCCGGCGCTCGGGCTGTCTTCCTTGCAGAATTCACGGTTTCACGAATTGCTAGCGATTGAGACGCGATTTTCCGAAAACTGTTCCTGAGTATTCCTGGTGGATTCACTGGGCATCACATCTCGACCCGTTCCGCGCGGATTTCAACTCGCCCACGTCACATTTTGGAAAAATCCGGAGACCGCGGAGCGTCCGGGCTGCCGTCCCCTCACCAAAAGAAATACCTCTCGGTGTTGGCCAGGAACTCGGTGGTAGGCGGCCGTATCAGGACGCGCCATACGGAGGCATACTCCGACCAGGGCCCAGGGATCTCCGTGTCGCAGATGATCTCCGAGCGGAAGCGCGGCCCCGCCACCTTGCGATGGATGCGCTCCTGGAACATCGAGTGGCCCTCCGAGGACGAGAAGAAAAGGCATCGCCTCTCAAACAGGTCCGATGCCGTCTTTTCCGCCGCAAGGCCCTCGGAGACCCGCCGGAGGTCGAGCACGTACTCGTTGCGCGCCAGCTCCATGACCGCACGCTCGACCGCGCCGAAGAAATCCTTGGCCGCCCCGTGGCCGTACGCGAAGCAGCCCGGCCTCACCTCGCGGAACGCGATGACGGTCAGGCCCAGGCCGATCGGGCTCGGAAGGACGAGGGCGCTTATGCCCGGCCAGTCGGTGCTGCGGACCTCGCCGTCAAGCACGCCCTCCCACCAGGCGATCACGCTGGCGCGCTCCACAGCCTCAAGCAGCGCACGCTTCCGGGCCTCGGTATGAAAAAGACTCGGAAAGGCCGCCATCCCGTTGGACGACTCGTCGATGTCGAATCCGTACAGCTCCCGGTCCGGGGACCGCACCTTCACCCGGAAGGCCCAGCGCTCCATCGCCTCGGAGATCGCCATGTAGCGCGCAACCATCGGCACGGCGGAAGCGCCCGTTCCATCGGCATCGCTGTAGAGGGCGAAGTTCCTCTGGTGCGATATCAAGCTGTCGGACAGCCAGGCGTTCGCCTGATACATCGGGCGGCCGTACACGGGAAATTCGCGAAGGGAAATCCGTGCAACCGGTCCGCCTTCGGACTCGAGTACATTTCGATAGCGATATCCAGCGACGCTAAGCATAGCGACGACGCCTATCAGAAACTCTCTCTCGGGGGGGCCTAAGCCGATTTAGCTTCGTGGAAGCAGGGCATCGTGCACATACATGCACACGAGCATGCCGACGCTTCGCCAACACTTTCTACGGATCCCGTACGTGCGAGCGAATGTGTCAACGGATCAAGCCGTTGGGCTGCCCGTGAGAAACCTGCTGATAAGAGCACGCTTGATGCTACGCCCAAAGCCATGCGGTTGATTGTCTTCATATCGTACGCAAAACTACTTACTTCTCGTGTTGGAATCCGAACCAATAAATCGCCTATTTCCACGTTCGTTATTACGCTTTTTTCAGTAGTCAGGCGCCGCTTCTGCTTGCAACGGAAGGGCTAGGGAAGGCTATCCTGCAGATTGCCCTCATTCGTAAAATCTGTGCGAAAATTAACCCCCGTCCTTTGCGTCGCAACTGCGGCGCTGACGTTCACGCCGACATTCCGGGGCGAGGAGGGTCGCCCGATCGTGAGGGGCTACACAGCATTGGAAACCGGAATCACCGGCTTCAGTTGGGCGACAACACAGGATAAGAAAGGCGTGCTTTATTTTGGCGGCGACGAGGTATTCACCTTCGATGGGGAGCGGTGGAAGGATTACCCCATTCCAGGCAGCTACGCGGTCCGTGCCCTCGCGCTCAGCCCCCAAGGGCGGCTTTGGGTCGGAGCTGTGAATGAGGTCGGCTATTTTGACCAGACCGAGCAGGGACTCTCGGCCTATCATTCACTCGTCGAACGACTGCCGGAGGGTGCGCGGGCGTTGGGCGAGGTATGGCAGGTGTTTTCCAGCGGCGATGGTGCCGTGTTTGTGACTCCAAATAAAGTTTTGGTCTGGGATGGAACAACCTTCATGCTCCGTGAGACTCCAGACACGGGGCGGGTACAGGCTTTGCAGGCGGACGGGAAGATCTACGTTAGCCACACCGAAACGGGAATCCTCGCCCTCGAAGCGGATGGATTGCACGAGTTCATTTCCCCGAAGATCCTGAGAAATGCTGGAGTCATCTGGATGGAAAAGGTCGCCGGAGGTTGGCTGCTTGGAACGTCAAGCGGATTGTTCCGCTTCATCGATGGAAAGATTTCCGAAATCGCCTCGGATGCCACCGAGTTCATCCGTAAGAACGCGCTTCTTTCCGCCTGCCGTCTTCCGCACGGAGAACTTTGCCTCGGCACGTTAAACGGAGGAATTGCGATAGTCGGCCCCGAGGGAATTCTCAAACGTGTCATTTCGACTGAGGACGGTTTGCCTTCGCGCGGCGTGCTTTCCCTCTTTGTGGACCAGGATGGCGAACTTTGGGCGACTTCGGCCAATGGCATCGCACGCATCGTTCTCGAAACCGGCGTCTCGCTGTTCGATGCACGTCAGGGCTTAACTTCCAAAACCTGCCTAAGCGTAGCCCAGAGCGGGGCCAATCTTCTCGTGGCCACCGAGGAAGGAGTCTTTGCCCTTCCCATTGGCGATGGCGGCGCGGGACGTTTCGCCGCCTTATCTGAACTGACCGACCGCTATACTGATCTTGAGCCCGGTCCCGATGAAGCGATCTTCGCAGCGGGCATCAAGCGGGTAGATCGGCTCCAAGCTGGTCGGGCAAACCAAATATTCACCTCAAATACGAGTGTCTTCCTCTTTCGCCGGTCGCTGGCGAGTCCAGAAAGCTTTCTTTTGGCAAACGGGTTCGACATTGAGCGGCTCTCTCCGACGGCAAGGGGTGATATGGAAACGACAGTATTGGCGCATCTGCCCGACCGGCCGGTGTCCCTAGCGGAGGACGGAGGCGGGAATATCTGGGTCGGGACCGTATCGCGTGGCGCATTCCTCGTTCCACGCGGCTCGGATAATTCTGCTACACCCATTCGCATCGCTCTAGCCGACGGCCAGCCAGCAACAGGGCGCGGTGGAGTTGCCCGCGTCGGCGATGCTGTCGCAGTATTTACAAACAAGGGCGTGGAGTTGTATCCGCCGCCATGGAAGACACCTGTCGCTCTCGCCGTTGCCCCGAAGACGACCACCCTTGCTATTTCGAGTCGCGACTCTTTGGGCCGCGTTTGGGTTGCGTTTGAAAGCCCCTTTGCCGACGGCCCGAAGGTTCCAACCATCGGCCGACTATCTATCCGGTCGAGTGGCGAAGCGTTGTGGGAGCCATTTGCCGTTGGGGGCCTTGAGCAGGTCGGTGAAGTCGAGTCACTCTTTGTTGATTCACGCGGCGTGGTCTGGCTGGGGGGCACCGAGGGCCTACTGCGCCTCGTCCCTGGGCGACTCGAAGCCATCGGCATTCCGCGCGCTCCGTTGGTTCGCGCGAGCGTTGCGACGGGTGCGAGGATCCCCGTCAACAGGAATTCCATCAGCTTCGATTTTTCCGCGATGGAGTTCGGACGGCGCGAATCCGTCCGCTTCCAGACCCAGCTTTCCGGCGGCGGCGGCGAGTGGTCCGCTCCCACTAACAGCAATCATCTCGACCTAACCCGGCTCCAGATAGGCAGTTATGAGTTCGACGCGCGCGTCATCAACGACGCAGGCCTGGCGAGCCCTGCCACGGTCTGGAGGTTCACGGTCCTGCCCCCCTGGTACAGGACCGTCCCCGCCCTCGTCGGCTTTGGGTTGCTGGTGGTCGCGGCCTTCTTTGGCGCCTTCCAATGGCGCCTCGCGTTCCTGCGCCGGCAGAACGTCAGGCTGGAGGCTCTCGTTCGGAAGAAGACGGAGCAACTTGAGAAGGCAAACGAGGCAAAGTCCGAGTTCCTGGCGAACATGAGCCACGAGATACGCAACCCGATCTCGGGCATACTCGGACTCGCGCTGGCCTTCGAGGAGACGGCGCTGGACAAGCGCCAGCGCTACCTGGCGGATTCCATCAACAGCTGCGCCACCCTGCTGGCGACCCTGGTCGACGACGTTCTCGATTTCTCGAAGATCGAGGCGGGAAAGATGGAGCTGCGTTCCGCGCCGTTCTCCCTGCGCGTCCTCCTGGAGCAGTGCGTCTCGATGGTCACCATGAACGCAAGGGCCGACGGGACCGGCATCACCATTTCAGTCGCGCCCGACGTTCCGGACCATCTCGTGGGGGACTCGGCCCGGGTGCAGCAGATCGTGCTCAACTACCTCACCAACGCGCTCAAGTTCGGCGCCGGAAAGCCGATCGTCGTCGGCGCCTCCGCCGGGTTCCACGGCCGTGTGCGGTTCTTCGTGCGCGACCAGGGCCCGGGCATGACCGAGGCGGAGATCGCCACCCTCTTCACCAAGTTCACCCGGCTCGAATCGGCACGGGCCAGCAACATCCGCGGCACGGGCCTCGGCCTGGCCGTCTGCCGTCTCCTTGCGGGCAAGATGGGCGGAAGGGTCGGCGTCGACTCGAAGCCCGGAGAAGGCTCGTGCTTTTGGGCCGAGATCCCGTTTGTGACTATGCGCGGGGCGGGCGCGGCCGAGGCCCCCGTCTCAGGCCGCTCGGCTCCGCTGCGCGCCCTGATCGTCGAGGACATCGAATACAACGTCATCGCCATGCAGGCCATGCTGCGCAAGCTCGACATCCAGTCGGATGTGGTGAACGACGGGCTTGCGGCCCTAGAGCGGCTGAAGGCGACCCACTATGACGTCGCGTTCTTGGACTGGAACCTGCCCGGGCTCATCGGCACGGAGGTCGCGTCGCGCTACCGCGCTGTGGAACCCTCCACGCAGCGGACGATCATCATCGCCACGACCGCCTACTCCGCCGACTTCAACAGGGAAGCCTGCCTCCAGGCCGGGATGGACGCGTTCATCTCCAAACCGATCACCCCGGCGAAGATCGCGGACGCGCTGCGCGATCTGGGAGGCCCCATGCGCACCGCCGCCTCGGTCGAGGTCCGCTCCCAGAACATCACCCTCGAGCAGCCCAAGGAGAAGGAGATCGACCTCGAGATGCTGCGCTTCCTCGGCAACGAGACCCTGGAGGGCCTCAACAGCCAGATAGACCGGTTCCTGGCCGCGTTCGACAGCGACCGCGACAGCGCCCGCAAGATCGTCGCCACGGGGGAGCGCGAGGAGATCCACCGCATAGCGCACCGGCTTCTGTCGCACTGCAGCGTCGTGAAATACGAGCGCCTTAGCCGGAGGGCGCTCGAGCTCCAGAACAGCGCCGCCACGGCCCATCCGGACAAGCTCCAGCAGCTGTTCGACGACTTCGAGCGCGAATTCGCGGCTTTCAGGTATAAACTGGAATCGATCCGCTCTTCGACTGGACCTGCGTGAAGCCGTGCTCGACGGCGAAGGCGATCAGCTTGGGGGTCCCCTTCAGGTCGAGCTTGCGCAGGATGTTGCTCCGGTGGGTCTGGACGGTGCGGGGCGAAAGGTTCAGGCGCTCCCCGATTTCGTCGTCATTGAGGCCCTGGCCGATCAGCGACAGGATCGCCCGCTCCCAATCCGAGAGCACCTTGATGAAGGAGCGCGGATCGGACCGCCGGGCTATCCGGGCCGCTTGGAACGCCTGCGAGAAATAAATGCGCCCGGCGGCGATCGCCGAGAGGGCATCCCTCAGGGTCTCGATCGTGTTGGAGTTCTTGTCGATGAAGCCGTGCACGCCCGACTTCTCCACGCGGAACAGGGTGTAGTCGTCGCAGTGCGATGACAGCATGAGGATGCGCAGGCTCGGTATGGCCTTCAGAACCCGGTCCGCGACGTTGAAGCCGTCCATGTCCGGGAGGGACAGATCCAGGACCACGGCGTCCGGCCTGTGCTTCAAAATCATCTCCACCGCCTGCACGCCCGAATCCGTCTCGCCGACGACAGTATAGCCGAATTCGGAGCTGCAGACCTTCCGAACGACATCGCGAATCATCAAGTGGTCTTCGACGATTACGATTTTCACGGCGCCATTGTTAACGGCTTGGCCGATCGAGCTCAAGCTTGCACACATCAAATAGCTGGCAACCAAGGGAAAGGCTAACGATTACGTAAAAAAACGTAGAAATCGTCGTAGAATACCCACAACAGCGCCACTAGCTTGCGCTCTCAAATGGAAGAACTCGGCCTCCATACGGGATCAATGGGCGAGCGCTTCGGTGGGGAAGCCTCTCGCGCCCATGGCGTTTGCGCGGCCGGACCTGGGGATGCAGGGCGTCCCCGCGGCGCCGCAACCAAGGCAAGCTTCCTGCCATGGAAATGAGCGCCACGCTGGTCTGCAACGATCCCGACCGCACTATGGCCCGCCCGGATGCCGGACCGGAGGTCGCCGCAAAGAGGCGCCTTGACGAGCAGTTTCTAAGGGCGCAGCGCCTTGAGAGCATCGGCATGCTGGCCTCGGGGATCGCCCACGACCTCAACAACGTCTTGGCCCCAATCATCCTGGCTGCCCCCGTGCTCCGCGAACATGCGACAAATCCGGACGACCTGCGCATCATCGCATCCCTTGAGAAGAGCGCCGAGCGGGGCGTCGAACTGGTGCGCCAGATTCTCGCGTTCACCCAGGGCGTCGCCGGCGGCCACCAGCTCGTCGAGGTCAAGCCCCTCCTGAAGGAGACCACGAGCGTCATCGGCGAGACCTTCCCGAAAAACATCCGCCTGGAATGCGACGTTGACGCCGACCTCTGGTCAATCATGGCCAACCCGACGCAGATTCACCAGGTGCTCCTCAACCTCTGCGTGAATGCCCGCGATGCCATGCCCGACGGCGGCGTACTGAGCCTAAGGGCCGAGAACTGCCTGCTCGACGAACGCGGCGCGAAGAAGATCGAGGGCTCGACGGCGGGCGCCTGGGTCGTCCTCCACGTCGAGGATAACGGCATGGGAATCCCTCCCGAGGTGCTGGCCCACATCTGGGAGCCATTCTTCACGACCAAGGATGCCAGCAAGGGCACCGGGCTCGGCCTGTCGACCGTACGGGCCATCGTGGAGCATCACCGGGGCTTCGTCAGCCTGAAGACCCAGCTCGGCCGGGGCACCACGTTCAGGGTCTACCTGCCCGCGGCCGAGATACCCGCCAAGGGCGGCCAGCTCGACCCGGTTCGCCCGAGCGCGGCCCGCGGCAACGGCGAGCTCGTCCTGATCGTCGATGACGAGGCGCAGATCCGCGATATCACGGGAGCCATACTCTCCCGCCATGGCTATAGGGTGCTCATGGCCGGCGATGGCTCCGAAGCCGTCGCGCTGTTTGCCGCCCGCAGCAACGAGATCAGCGTGGTCGTGACGGACATGAGCATGCCCAATCTCGACGGCTCCGTTCTTGCCAATATCGTGCAGCATCTGAACCCTAAGGTTAAGATACTTGCCATGAGCGGGTTATCGAGCGGCGGGGGCGACTCCAAGAATCGTCGATTCAACGGGGCCTTTCTCTTCAAGCCTTTCAAGGTCGAGGCCCTCCTCGACGCAGTTGCCAAGCTACTGCACCCCGAACTTGTGACTGAAGTCGCCTGATTGGCTGGCGCGCAAGCCGGGCCGCTCGCCGGCAGAGTTTCAACGGCAGGCGGCCCGGCTTGTTTCTCGCCAGACGGCGCAATGAAGGCCCTTCGGGCGGACCCGCCCTTGAATGGGCCCCAGATTCCGGGATCCGGGCCAGGTTGGATGCGGCGTCAATGCGAGTCCTCCCGGATGGGCCCGGCGGCGTTCTTTGGCTTGGCTGCCGGAATCAAAACGCCGATAGTGCGCCTCCATGAACCGTCCGAATGGCCCACGACCCGCTTCGGACGGGCCCGGCGCGCAACCGGAGCGGAGGGACACCCCCTCTCTCCGGGGCAGCCGCACAGCCGGCCAAGGAGGATGACGCCATGCCCGAAAGACTCATAGCCCGACGCGAATTTGTCCGAAGCTCCGTGGGCACCCTCGGGGCGATCGCAGCCGCCGCATCGCTGTCCAGGGCCGCGGACGTCGCGGGGCCGGCGCCCGCCGCGCCCCAGGCCCCCAGGGGCCCCGACAACGCGTTCACGGGCGACCAGCTCGACCAGGTCGCCTTCCCCATGGGGGGCTTTGGCGCGGGAATGATGTGCCTCGAGGGCACCGGCGGCCTCACGAACGTCTCGATACGCGACCGGCCCATGCTCCAGAACCAGCCGGGATTGTTCGCGGCCATCTCCATCGGCGGACCGGCGAAGATCGCCCGCGTGGTCGAGGGCCCCGTGCCGAGGTGGAAGCTGTTTGAGCGCAGGCACGCCGCGACGGGCAGCGGGCCGCTGGGCCTGGGGCTTCCGCGCTTCGACCGGGCGGCCTTTCGCGCGCACTTTCCCTTCGCGCGCGTCGAGCTCTCGGACCCGGCGCTTCCCGTCACGGTCCGAATCACCGGGTGGAGCCCGTTCGAGCCAGGCGACGCCGACAATTCGAGCCTTCCCGTCGCGGGGCTCGAGTACACGTTCACCAACGCCGGCGACGAGGAGCTGGATGCGGTGTTCTCGTTCAACGCGCGCAATTTCGTGCCGGCGGCCATGAACGAGTGGCAAAGCGGGCCGGAGCCCGCGCGGGCCATCCGCGGCGTCCCCGGCGGCTTCACCCTGTACGGCGGGGCGTGGCCGTCGGCGCAGCAGGAGGAGGCATGGTGCACCTTCGCCACCGACGACCCCGCGACCAAGGTCAACCTCGCCTGGTTTCGCGGCAACTGGTTCGACCCTCAGACGATGGCCTGGCGCGACGTCGAGCAGGGCGCGGCCTACGACCGCCCGGCCCCGACCGAGGGCAGGCTGCCGACGGGCGCGTCGCTCTTCGTGCCGTTCCATGTCGTACCGGGGACGAGCAAGACGATCCGGCTGCGGATCGCCTGGTACGCCCCGAGGACGCGCCTGCGGGACGTAGTGCCCCCGCCGGCCGGTTCCGGGACCCCGTCCGACTACTACCAGCCGTGGTACGCGGGCCGATTTGCCAGCATCGACGAGCTGGCGGACTACTGGCGCGACCGCTACATGGACCTGCGCCGCAATGCGGAGCGGTTCTCCGACTGCTTCTTTGACTCGACCCTTCCCCCCGAGGCCGTCGAGGCCGCGGCCGCAAACCTTAGCATCCTGAAATCATCCACCGTGCTGCGGCAGGCCGACGGGCGCCTGTGGGGATGGGAAGGGTGCGACGAGGACAACGCGCAGGGCCCCGGGACGTGCACCCACGTCTGGAACTACGCCCAGTCGATCTCTCATCTGTTCCCATCGCTCGAGCGCACCCTGCGCGAGACGGAGTTCACGGTCGGGCAGGACGAGCGCGGCCACCAGAATTTCCGGGTCGCGCTTCCTATCCAGCCCTCGGAGCACGACTTCTACGCCGCGGCCGACGGCCAGCTCGGCGGCATCATGAAGGCGCACCGCGAATGGCGGATAAGCGGGGACACCGCCTGGCTGCGAGGGCTCTGGCCAAGGATACGGACAAGCCTGGACTATTGCATAACCACCTGGGACCCGGAGCACAAGGGATGGCCCGAGGAGCCGCAGCACAACACCTACGACATCCAGTTCTGGGGGCCAAACGGCATGATATCGAGCTTCTATGCCGGCGCGCTGAAGGCCGCGGTCGCCATGGGGCGCGCGCTGGGCGAGGACGTCGCGCTCTACGAGGACCTGCTCGCCCGGGGAGCGGCCCGCATCAACAAGGAGCTCTTCAACGGGGAATACTTCTTCCAGAGGGTGGAGTGGAAGAACCTGCGAACCAAGGTCGCGGTCGACGGGAAGTTCTACGGCGAGTACTACTCCAAGGAGGCGGCCGAGCTCCTCGAAAGGGAGGGCCCGAAGTACCAGTACGGGGCCGGCTGCCTATCGGACGGGGTGCTAGGATCATGGCTCGCGCTCGCCTGCGGGGTCGGCCAGGTGCTCGACGCCGACAAGGTGCGCAGCCACCTGAAGGCTGTCCATCGGCACAACTTCAAGCGCGACCTCGCGGACCATGCGAACCCCCAGCGCGCAACCTACGCCAACGGCCACGAGGGCGGACTCCTCCTGTGCTCGTGGCCGCTGGGCAACATGCCGACCCTGCCCTTTGTGTACTCCAACGAGGTGTGGACCGGCATCGAATACCAGGCGGCCTCGCACATGATCATGATGGGGCTGGTCGGCGAGGGGCTGGAGGTTGTCCGCGCCTGCCGGGCCCGGTACGATGGCAGGACGCGCAACCCGTTCGACGAGTACGAGTGGGGCCACTGGTATGCGCGCGCCATGGCCTCCTACGGGCTTCTTCAGGCGCTTAGCGGCGCGCGCTACGACGCGATAGACGGCGTCCTGCACCTGCAGCCGGCGGTGCGCGGCGACTTCCGCAGCTTCATCTCCACGGCCGGGGGTTACGGCACGGTGGGTGTGGCCGACGGCAAGCCGTTCCTGAAGGCCGTGGCGGGCAGGATCGACGTTAAGGAGATGAGGTACAGCGAGGCTCCGAAGGCCAGCGCGTAGCGATATTGAGCGAAATGAGCGATTTCGATCATTACAATTGCCTCCGCGTTCCCGGCTTCGTTATTCATCCGGGATGCTCGCCCCGGAACGGCACCGCCAGATACTGCGCCTCCTCGAGGAACGGGGCCGCGTGACCGCGGCCGAGATCTGCTCGCGCCTCGGGGTTTCGGTGGCGACCGCCCGCCGCGACGCGACAGAGCTCTCCGGCGCCGGCCTGGCCACCCGGACCCGGGGGGCGCTGCTCCCGCACGACTTCTCGCTCGTCGAGCCTCCCTACCCGCGAAAGACGGAGAAGGCCGTGACCGCCAAGGTGCGCCTCGGGCGCGCGGCCGCGGCCCTGGTCCCCGATGTGGGCACCGTGTTCGTCGATGCCGGGACCACCTGCCTGGAGGTCGGCCGCGCGCTCCTGGAGCGGGCGGCGCTGCGCATCTACACCAACTCGATCCCGCTCCTCGCACTCGCAGGGGACGCCCGGGCGACCGTCAGCGCCGTCGGCGGGGAGGTTCGCCCCATGAGCCTTGCGCTCACCGGGGGGCTTGCCCAGAGCTGGCTAGAGAACCTCCGTTTCGACATCGCCGTCCTCGGGGCCTCCGGCCTCGACAGCGCGGCGGGCGCCTCGACGACCGAGGTGGCTGAGGCCTCCGTGAAGGCCGAGGTGCTGCGGCGCTCCCGCCGCCGGATCCTTGTCGCCCATTCCGAGAAATGGGGCCGTCCGTCCGCGCTTCGCTTCGCTCCCTGGGCCGCCTTCACCGACTTCGTCACCGACCGCGCCCTTTCCCGCGACGAGCGCATCGCGCTCAACGCGGCCCAGGTGCGCGTCCACACCGCGCCGTCCCGATGAAATCCGCCCGCCTCCACCGCCTGTTCAACCCCCGGACCGGCCGCTGCTTCGATGTCGCCATCGACCACGGCTTCTTCAACGAGGGATCGTTCCTCGCCGGCATCGAGAACATGCCCCGGGCCATAGCGACGCTGGTCGCCGCCGCGCCCGACGCAATCCAGCTCACCGTCGGCCAGGCTCCCCACCTGCAGAACCTCCCGGTGCGCGGCAAGCCGGCCCTGGTCCTGCGCACGGATGTCGCCAACGTCTACGGCACCCGGCTCCCGCGGACCCTGTTCTCGCGCATGATCGACGATCCGGTCGGGCAGGCCCTGCGCCTCGACGCCGCCTGCGTCGTCGTGAATCTCTTCAGCATCCCAGGCCAGCCGGAGCTCGCCGACCAGTGCATCCAGAACGTCATCCGGCTCAAGCCCGCCTGCGACCATTTCGGCATGCCTCTCATGGTCGAGCCCCTCGTGTTCCAGCCCAATGCGAAGTCTGGCGGCTACGGAGTCGACGGCGACCCGGACAAGATCATTCCCCTCGTCCGCCAGGCCGTTGAGCTCGGGGCCGACATCATCAAGGCCGACCCCACCAACGATGTCTCGGTCTACCACAAGGTTGTCGAGACGGCGGGCGGCATCCCCGTCCTCGTGCGCGGCGGCGGCAGGGCCAAAGAGGCCGAGATCCTCGCCCGGACGGCCGCCCTCCTGCAGCAGGGCGCAGCCGGCATCGTGTACGGCCGGAATATCATCCAGCACGCGCAGCCGGCGAAGATCACCCGCGCCCTCATGGCTGTCGTCCACGACGGCGCCACGCCCGCCGCCGCCCTCGCCTTCCTCAAGTGAGCGCATCCCGCGTATCTCCCGAATCCACCGTCCGCGTCGCCGTCATCGGAGCCGGCCTCATGGGCCGCGAGGTCGCCAGCGCCTTCGGCCGCTGGTTCGCGCTCGTCGACTGCGGCGTCCGTCCGGAACTGACCGCCGTATGCGACCTCAACGCAGCAGCCCTGGACTGGTTCCGCAGGCTGCCGACGGTCAGGTTCTTCGACACCGACCACCGGGTGCTCCTCGCCCGGCCCGACATCGACGTCGTCTACGTCGCCGTGCCCCACCACCTGCACGAGGCCATCTATATCGACGTGCTGCGCGCCGGGAAGGATCTCTTCGCCGAGAAGCCCTTCGGGATCGACCTCGGGGCGGCCCGGCGCATCCGCGACGAGGCTGCGCGCCTCGGGCGCTTCGTGCGGGTGTCCTCGGAGTTCCCCTTCCTTCCCGGGGCCCAGCGCGTGTTCAAGCTCGCGGCCTCGGGCCAGCTCGGCCGCATCATCTCGGTTCGGTCGGCCCTGCTCCACTCGAGCGACCTGGACCCCTCAAAGCCCATCAACTGGAAGCGGCAGAACCGCTATTGCGGCGAGGCCGGCGTGATGAACGACCTCGGCCTGCACGCGGCCCATCTGCCCCTGCGCCTCGGATGGAAGCCCGCCCGGATCTACGCCCAGCTTCAGAAGATCTACCGCGAGCGTCCCGACGGCAAGGGGGGATCCGTCGCCTGCGACACCTGGGACAACGCGTCCCTCCACGCCACCGTGGACATTGGCGGCGAGCCGGTGCCCATGGCCCTGGAGATGAAACGCATGGCGCCGACGGAGACCAACACATGGCTCTTCGAGGCGGTCGGCACCGACCGCGGCGTGCGTTACTCCACCAAGGAGCCCAAGACCCTCTGGACCTACCGGCGCGACAGGGAACAGTGGTGGGAGAAGACCGACCTCGGGTTCGAGACGGGCTTCAAGGCCATCACCGGCTCGATCTTCGAACCGGGCTTCCCCGACATCCTCATGCAGATGTGGGCCGCGTTCCTGGCGGAGCGCGCCGGCCTGCTCGGCGGCCGCTTCGGCTGCGCGACGCCCGACGAGGCGGTCGCCCAGCATGAGATATGGGCCGCCGCGCTCACGAGCCAGCGCGAGCAGTTGGTCGTGCCCCTCTGATCTCCCCGCCGTATGAAACGCTCCGTCATCAACCAAGCCTACCGCGACGCCCTCGCCTGCTTCGGCCGCCATCACTGGGCCCTTCCGGCGCGCCCGAGGTGGGACATCACCGACTTCGGGCTCGGCGACTTTGGCCGCCAGGGCCTGACGCTCGTCAACCTCGCGAACGAGCCCGAGTACTGCGAAAAGCTCATGTTCGCGCGGCGCAACCAGGTAACGCCCTGCCACACGCACGCCAGGAAGAAGGAGGACATCATCTGCCGCGCCGGTGAGCTCGCCCTGAGGCTCTGGCCGGGCAGGCCCGACCCCGGAGCGGCGCTGCCGCCGGTATTCCACGCCAACATCGACGGCGAGCCCGCTGAAATCCGCACGGGCGAGGCCTTCGTCCTCGCCGCCGGCTCGCGGATCACCCTCGTTCCCGGCGTGTGGCATGCGTTCTGGCCGGCCAGCGACGAGTGCATCATCGGCGAGGTGTCCACCGCCAACGACGATGTCGGCGACAACTTCTTCCTCGACCCCGGGGTCGGCCGCTTCCCCGGAATCGAGGAGGACGAGCCCCCCGCGGTCCGCCTCGTTTCAGGCTGAACCCCCATGCGCTCCGGGATTCTCGCAGCCGGCAACTGGATCCGCGACCATGTGAAGACGGTCGACGCGTGGCCCGAGCAGGACGGCCTCGTCACCATCCTCGGCCATTCCGTGGGCAACGGCGGGGGCCCCTACAATGTGCTCAAGGACCTCGCAAGGCTCGGCGCCCCGTTCCCGCTGGCGGGCATCGGGCTTCTCGGCGACGACGAGGATGGCCGCGCGATCGTCGCCGACTGCCATGCGTCGGGGATCGGCACCGCGCAGCTGCGCGCGGCGCCCGGCCTCTCCACGAGCTACACCGACGTCATGACGGTGCGCGGCACCGGAAGGCGCACGTTCTTCCACCACCGCGGCGCAAACGCCCTGTTGGCGCCCGAGCTCTTTGACTTCGCGCGCGCCCGGGAGCGCATCTTCTACCTCGGCTATCTCCTGCTCCTCGACGCGCTTGACTCGCCGGGCCCCGACGGCGCACCCCGCGCCCGCGAGGTCCTGCGCAGCGCGCGCGACTGCGGCCTGGAAACCTCCCTCGACTGCGTGAGCGCCGCAAGCGAGCGTTTCCGCGCGACCGTCGTGCCCGTCCTGCCCGACGTCGATGTGCTCTTCGTCAACGACTATGAGGCCGAGCAGATAGCCGGCATCGCCCTCGGCCGTGGCGCGGCGATCGACCGCTTGGCGGTGGAAAGGGCCGCCCGAGCGCTCGTCGGCCTCGGCGTGCGCAGCTGGGCGGTCCTGCATTTCCCCGAGGGGGCGTGCGCCTGCTCCGCCTCGGGGCAGATCGTGTGGCAGCCCGCGGTCCGCGTGCAGCCGGCGCTGATCCGCGGGTCGGCCGGGGCGGGCGACGCGCTGGCGGCCGGCGTCCTCTACGGCGTCCACGAAGGATGGCCGATGGGCCGCGCGCTCGAGCTCGGCGTCTGCGCCGCCGCCACTTCGCTCCTGCACCCCAATTGCTCGGACAGCGTCCGCTCATCCACGGAGTGCCTGGCCTTCGGCCGCGAACACGGGTTCGCCCCGCTTCCATGAGCGGCGACCCCATCGCGAGGCATCCCGCCTGGCGGCGCGTGGCCGCGGCCTGGGAGCTTGCCCGTCTCGACCGGCCCGATGCAGCGCCAACCGGATGGTTTGAAGCCACCGTGCCCGGCGCAGTCCAGCTCGACTGGGCGCGCGCCCGCGGGCTGCCGGACCTCGTCATCGGCCAGAATGTGCGCCTCTACGAGGGGCTGGAGGACTATCACTGGCTCTACCGGACCCGCGTGCCCCAGGTGCCGCTGGCCGCGGGCGAGCAGCTGGTGTTTGCCTGCGATGGCGTCGACTACTCCTGCGAGGTGCGGCTCGCGGGCCGGCCGGCCTTGCGGCACGAGGGCCTGTTCACGCCGTTCGAGATCGACCTCTCGGACTGCTACCCAGGCTCGGAGCTCGACCTCCTCGTATTCCCCGCGCCAAAGCTTCCCGGCGTGCCACCGGACCGCAAGCAGGCCAGCCACGTGTGCAAGCCGCCGGTCAGCTACGGCTGGGACTGGCATCCCCGGCTGATTCCGCTTGGCCTCTGGGCCGCAGCCGGCTTCATCGTCCGCCCCAGGGCGCACCTGCGGCACGTGGATTTCGCCTACACCCTGAGCGGCGACCTGTCGCAGGTCACCGTCACGGTCGCTGCCGAGGCCTCGGGCGGCGCGGCCCAGCCCCTATGGCGGCTGCTGGACGCGCAGGGCGCGACGGTCCTCGAGAGCTCCTCGGCCCAGGCTTCCCTTCGCGGGCCCCGGCTCTGGTGGACGCACGACCACGGGGAGCCGTACCTCTACACCCTGGAGGTGGCCTGCGGCGGCGACACCTGCCGCCGGCGCGTGGGTTTCAGGCGCGTGCGGCTGGTCATGCCCGAAGGGGGTTGGAAGCACCCGGCGGGGTTTCCGATGTCGCGCAGCCACCCGCCCGCGACCGTGGAGCTGAACGGCCGGGTCATCTTCGCCAAGGGCTCAAACTGGGTGAATGCGGACATCTTCCCCGGCGCTATCACAGCCGACACGCTCCGGCCGCTGCTGCGCCTGGCCCGGGAGGCGAATTTCAACATGTTGCGAAGCTGGGGCGGCGCGATCGTGAACCCGGAGCCGTTCTTCGACCAGTGCGATGAGCTCGGCCTGCTCGTGTGGCAGGAATTCCCGCTGGCCTGCAACTGCTATCCCGACGAGCCGGACTACCTGCGGATCCTCGACCAGGAGTCGCGCTCAATCATCCGCCGGCTGCGCCAGCATCCGTGCCTCGGCATCTGGGGGGGAGGAAACGAGCTCTTCAACGCGTGGTCGGGCATGACCGACCAGTCGCTGCCCATCAGGCTGCTCAACCGCAACTGCTACGACCTCGATCCGGGCACCCCCTTCCTGCCCACTTCGCCCCTCGACGGCATGGGCCATGGCGACTACCGGTTCCGCGACGACCGGGGGCGCGAGGTTTTCGAGATATTCCAACGGGCGCGTTTCACCGCCTATCCCGAGTTCGGCTGCCCCGGGCCGTCGCCCGCGGCATACGTGAGGGCCTTCATCCCCGAGGCGGAGCTCTGGCCGCCGCGCCCGGGAACCAGCTGGCAGACGCACCATGGTTTCGAGGCCTGGGAGGCAGACCCGACCTCGTGGCTCTGCACGTCGACCCTCGAGCATTATTTCGGGCCGGCCGGCGGCCTGGAGAGCATGGTCGAGCGGGGAACCTGGCTCCAATGCGTCGGCCTGCAGGCGATCTTTGAGGAGGCGCGGCGGCAGAAGCCTGGCTGCGCGATGGCGCTCAACTGGTGCTTCAACGAGCCTTGGCCGAGCGTGGCCGGCCCCTGCATCGTCAACTGGCCGGCGGAGCCCAAGCCCGCCTATCATGCGGCGCGGCTGGCGTGCCGTCCGGTCCTGGCAAGCGCCCGTTTTGCAAAGTTCCAATGGCGTGCCGGGGAGGCCTTTTCAGCGGAGATCTGGCTGCTCAACGACTCGGCGGACGAACTGGCTGCGGGCGAGCTGGAGGTCACCCTGGAGGCGGGCGGCCGCTCGACGAGGCTGCTGCTCTGGGCATTCCCGGCGGCCGCAGCGGGAAGGAACATCGCCGGCCCGAGCGTCCAGGCAGTGCTGCCCCCGGTCCCGGCGGACGCGTTCGAGCTTTCCCTCAGAGTCTCGCCCCAGAGGGAGTGGAGCTCGAGCTACCGCCTGAGCCTGCTTCCCGAGGCCCCCTGACGGGCGGCCCTCAGTGGGAGCGGTCTAGCTGCACGGCCCACTGGTTGTCGAGGCGCAGCGAAAGGTCGAGCGGATCGCCGACCCTGACCGAGCCGCGCGCCACCTGATAGGCCCAGACCTGGAAGAACGCGAGCGTCGCGCCCCCGAAGATCGTTGAGAATGCGCCGTCCACGGCATCCTGGCCGCGTGAGACCGTGATCCGGCCGATGCGCGGCACGAGGAAGCGCGCGTCGGTCGTGAACCAGCGTCCGCCGAGATATACCTCTGCGTACGCATGGAAGTCCATGTGGTTTTCAGGGTCTGGGAAGCCGATGTCGGCCAGATGGCCGGTGACGTAGCGCGCGGGGACGTTGAAGGTGCGGTTCAGCGCGATCGCGAGGTGCGCAAAATCACGGCACACGCCGTAGCCACGCTGCAAGACATCCCAGGCCGAAAAGTCGCTGCGGCCCGACAGGTAGCGGTATTCGATGTTGTCGTGGATCCACCTGGCGATCGCCTGCACGCGCGGCCAGCCGTGCTCGACCCGGCCGAATTTTTCCCAGGCAAAATTGACCAGCTTGTCCGAATCGCAATACCGGCTGGGCAGCGTGTAGCGCAGCACCGCGGACGGCAGGTCTGCCGGCGCAAGCGGCACGAAGCCGAGGCCTTGGTCATCCGGATTCGACGACACGGCAACGATAGCGTCGTGCCGGAACAAATTGCTGCCTGGCGCAAGGGTCACGCGGCAGATGGAGTTGCCGTGGCTGTCGGTAAACACGTCCGCCGGCAGGTCGTCCCCCAGCGTGATCGCCTCCTCGAGCACGGCGTGGCCCGGGTCGGGCGTCGGCCTCACGTTGAGCAGCAGCGAGGCGGTGCCCGCGACCTCATAGGCCAGGCTGCAACCCACGCGGACGGTCAGGTCGAGCTCGGGAGGGCAAGTCGGCGGCGCCATGATGCTTCCATAGGGTAACATCACTAGGCCCAGCGCAATCGGTTTCCCCGGCTCGCAGCCCGACCGCCTGCGGACTTGCAGTCGGTCCGAGGCATGTTGTCATTTCAGGCACCCCACAAATGACTTCAACCAAGGACGTGTTCATAGGCACCGACAGCGGCGCAACGACATCAAAGACGGGAGGCGTTTGGGCCGACGGCTCCATGGTTTCCATGAGACTCCGGCAGATCGCCACGAACGCCCAGCAAGGGACTGCCGCGGTGGTAAGGGGCTGGGTCGAGGGCGCCGAGGGGTTCCTCTCCGAGAACAAGCTTTCATGGGGCCAGGTCCGGGGCGTCGGCCTCGCGATTCCCGGTCCGTACCTGCGCTACGGGGTTCTCGGGCGCGCCGCCAATCTTCCCGCCAGCTTTGACGGCTGGGATTTCCACGAGGGCTACAGCCGCGCGCTTGCGCAGGCTGCCGGCCGGGAGATCCCCCTGGTCGTCGGGAACGACGGCAGGTTCGGCGGCGTCGCGGAGGCGAAGCTCGTGCGTGCCGGCAAGAAATCCTCCGTGCTCATGCTGGCGCCCGGATCCGGGCTCGGCTGCGCGTACATCGACACCAACGGCCTTCCTCTCGACGGCGACACGCTTTCGGGGATGGAGGCGGCGCACATGCCCGCTCCGCTCCACCTGCTCGGCATGACAAAGCCGTTCCTGTGCGGCTGCGGCAGGACCTGGGGCTGCATCGAGACCTACACGACCATATCAGGCCTACCCTACCTCCTCGAGGAATTCCTGAAGAGACACCCCGGCCACGAGCTCGCGCGGTCGCCGCTCACATCGAGGGAAAAGGCCTTGTCGCTCCGCGGACTTGCCCAGAAGGACGATCCCCTGGCGACGGAGATCTTCGACTTTCAAGCCCGGGCGCTTGGACTGCACGCGGCATCGCTCTGCCTGGCGCTGGATCCCGGGTTCGTCGTCGTGGGCGGAGGCCTCATGGATCACGAGTCCACCACGCCCAAGTTCCGGAAACGGTACATCAACATCCTTCGCGAGGCGGCGATGCCCTACCTTTGGCCCGTCCAGCGCAAGGTCATCAAGTTTGCGGCCTCGGAGCTGGGCGAGCTGTCCCAGTCGATCGGCGCCGCCCTGGTGGCGCTCTACACGTCGAAGGCCCGCTGAGGCGGGCCCGGCCTCAGCGCGCCCCGGCCGGCGCGCCCGGCACTCCGTAGCCGAATCCTTCGAGGATCCTGCGCGCCGCCTCGCCTCGCAGGAACGAGACGTAGCGCGCCGACGCGGGATTGCCCGAACCTCGGGCGGTGATCACCGCGACCTGCGTGAGCGGCTCGTAGAGCCCGGCGGGCACCTCGGTCCAACGCCCCTTCGCCCTCAGCCTCGGGGAAACCACCGCCGAGAGCGCCACGAATCCGGCGTCCGCGTTGCCCGTCTCGACGAACTCCGTCGCCTGGGAAATGTCCTCGGCCGTGACCAGCTTCGGCCGGGCCTCGGCCCAGAGTCCGAGCTTCTCGAGCGCCTGCCTGGCGGCGCGGCCATAGGGTGCGCTGTCGGCATTCGCGATGGCGAGCGCATGCACCGCCGGGTTGCGCACGGCCGCTGCGATGTCGGACACGTCGAGGCCCGGCTTGACCGTCCAGAGCACAAGCCTGCCGGCCGCGAACGGGGTCAGGCTCTTGGGATTGGCGTGCCCAGTCCTCACGAGCGCCTCCGCGAATTCGAGGTCGGCGGACAGGAACACGTCGTATGGCGCGCCATTCCTTATCTGGGCAACAAGGTTGCCCGATGCGCCGACGGCCGTGGTGACATCGATACCCGGGCAGCTTTCCCTGAATCCCGCGTCCAGGGCCTCGAGCGCGTAGGTGAGGTTCGCCGCGGCGGCTACGGTCAGCGTGCCTGCGCCGCAGGCCGCGATCGGAGCGCCCAAGCCCAGGAAGACGCCGATGACAGCGCCCCGGGCCGGCCTCACGACAGGGGCCTGTCGGGCGCGATGATCTTGAGCACCGAGCGCACCCGGTTGAGCTCACCGTGGAGGTGGCTCATGATGAACGCTATCTCTATGGCCCGGGAGGCGGGCACCTCGCCCTGGGGCTCGATGGCCAGCCTCGCCTCGAGGGTCGAGAACCGGCGACCCACCTCGCGCAGGCCAAGGTCGAGCGCATCGGCCTTCAGCCGGCCGGTGTCGGCGGCCAGTTGCTGCCGGTCGGTGGACCGCGCACCGGCCTTCGCCTTGGTGAGCCAGCGCTCCATGTAGTCGAGCGTCACGCCCACCTTCTCCTTGTACGTCGGAACGTCGATCCCGAGGCGCTTCGCGGCATCCTCGGGGCTTTCGATCTTCTTCTGCCCGGCAATCTCGGCCTTGATGATGTTCAGCTGCTCAAAGACGCGGATCTTGTCGGGCGGTTTCACCATGTAATGGCGGACACCCAGGCGGGCCGCCCTCACGACCGTGGCGCTGTCCGTGGAAACCGTGCAGATGATCACCCTCACGTAGCGGCATGCGGGCGTGGCCCGGACGCGCTCCAGGAGGTCGAGGCCCGAAATCGACGGGAGCATCAGGTCGAGAAAAACGACGTCGAAAGGATGCCGCGGGTCAGCCATCAGCCTAAGGGCGTCGTCGCCGTCCGAGGCCGTCAGGATCGTGTGGTTGCCCTCCATCTCGAGGATGTTGACGAGCATCTCGCGCGAAGTGGCTTCGTCCTCGACGATAAGGATGTTCACGGCAGGTTGGTTGGGTGAGCTCCCATTTCGGGAAAAACGGACGCCGGTGTCAACCGTTGCGGCACAGGGATCGGGGCGTCATTTCACCGCGGCCCAGACCCGCTGCACGTCATCGTGGTCCTCGAGCGCCTGCAGGAACTCCCCCACTTGGGCCCGTGCCGCCTCGTCGAGTTCGGGATAGGTTTTTGCGATGTAGCCTATCTCGCTCGTCACGACCGACCAGCCATGTTGCGAAAGCCAGGTGGAGACGGCGTGCACCGCGGCCCGGTCGGTGATGAACCGGGCTCCCGCGCGGCCCTCGGGGATGTCGTCGTTCTGGAGATGGGTGAGCACCTCGACGGCGTTCGCGCCCGCCTCGATCGCGGCCGCCTCGATGTCGGCAGCGGCGTCAGGATGGTGCGCCTCGACGAGCCCGACATGGTCGAAAAGGAACTTGTTGCTGCCCGTGCTTCCCAGCACTCCGCCCTTGAAGAGGAACCGCATCTCCGCCGCGGTCCGCTGATGGTTGTCGGTGTACGCCTCTATGATCAGTGGGACCTTGTGCGGGGCGTAGCCCTCGAACACGACGTGCTCGAGGGCGTGCTTCTCGTCGCCGATGCCCGCCCCCTTCTTGATCGCCCTCTCGATGACGTCCCGGGTCACGCTCGCCTTGCGCGCCTTCTCAAGGGCGGCGGCGAGCCGCGCGTTAGCCGCGGGCTCGGGGCCGCCGAGCTTCGCGGCGACCGTGATCTCCTTCACCAGCTTTCCCACGACCTGACCCTTCTTCAAGTTGACGATCGCGCGTTTTGCGTGAAGCCATTGACGTCCCATGGGACCGGAACCGTTAACACCGAGCCCCGATCCCGGCAATGGCAAAGAGGCGGAAGGCCGCCGGGAGGCCCCCTGCGGCAAATCGGATTTGCGATCCGCGCCCGCCTGGCCGAGAATCCTGCGAACCCCCCGGTTCGAATGCAGACTCCCGTGAACATCCAGATGATCGGGGACGAGATCGCCATTGCCTGGAGCGACGGCGGCGAATCCTACATCCGGCATGACCTGCTTCGCCGCGCGTCCCCAAGCGCCGAGACGCAGGGGGAGCGCGACGTGTTCGGGAACCAGTACGGGGGCGGCGGCGGGGCCGACTATTCCGGCGTCCAGGTCCTAGGGTGGGAACGCATCGGCAACTATGCCATCAGGTTCGAATTCAGCGACGGCCACAGGACCGGGCTTTACACGTACGACTACCTTCGAAGACTGGGGGACCTCAACCCGCCCTGACCATGGCAACACCCGCCTCATTCCCCGCGCGCACGACGACCGCCGAGGTCGAACTTGGAACGCTCCTACAGCCGAAGTTCGGCCCAGACGGGCTGATCCCATGCGTCACCGTGGACTATGCGACCAACGAGGTGCTCATGTTCGCGTACATGAACGCGGAGTCGCTCGACTATACGATCCGCAACAAGCGGGCGGCCTTCTGGAGCCGCTCAAGGAACAGCCTCTGGGTAAAGGGCGAGCAGTCCGGCCACACGTTGAAGGTCGTGGAACTCTACGTCGACTGCGACCAGGACGTTATCCTGCTCAAGGTCGAGAACCTCGGGCCCGGCGCATGCCACAACGGCTACCGCTCCTGCTTTTACCGCAAGCTCGCCGCAGAGGCCGACCTTGACCGGCCCAAGGCGCTCAAGCTGGAATTCGTCGCGACGCGCACGTTCGATCCGGCAACCGTCTACAAGAAGTAGCGGCGCCAGGGAGCCCCCGGCCGCCTGCTCACTCGTCGCCGAGCTCCGCGACGACGCCCACCATCAGTTCGGCGCTCGACACGACCTGCCCGTCCACGGAGCAAGACACCTCGGCGAACGCGATCTTGTTGTTCCGGACCTTGGTGAGCTTCGCGTGGATCCGGAGCTGGTCGCCCGGGCGGACGGGCCTGCGGAACTTGACCTTGTCCGCGCTCATGAAGAACGCGGGCCTGGGCACCCATTTGTTATGGGCAACGACCAGGACGCCGGCCGCCTGCGCCATCGCCTCGAGCTGGAGGACGCCGGGCATGACGGGATTCCCCGGGAAATGGCCGTTGAAGTAGGGCTCGTTGAACGTGACGTTCTTGATGGCGGTCAGCTCGTCCGTCCCCTTGATGCTGACCACGCGGTCGATCATGACGAACGGATACCGGTGGGGTATCAGGTCCAGGATGCTCCGGATATCGAGCGCCGACACGTCGTCCGCCGGGGTCGGCCGCAGCGCGCCCCTCCTTCTTGCGCCCCCCTTTCTCCGCTCCTGAAGCCTTTCGAACAGGACCTTCGTGAGCTCCGCGTTGATCGCATGGCCCGGGCGGATCGCGACAATGTGGGCCTTCAGCGGCATGCCGAGGAGCGAGACGTCCCCGATGATGTCCAGGATCTTGTGGCGCACGAACTCGTCCTTGAACCGCAGGGGCTCCTTGGACATCACCTTGTCGCCCTTGATGACGACGGCGCAGTCGAGCGACCCCCCGCGGATCTTCCCGAGCCTGAGCAGCTCCTCGATATCCTCGTAGAAAGTGAACGTTCGCGCCGGGGCGATCTGGGTCATGTAGGTCTCCGGATCGATGGATATCGACATGTGCTGGGTGTAGGTGCCTCGGTCGTCCGCCGAAGTGCAGGAAATCTTCAGCTCGTCGTGCGGAAGGGCGATGATCGACGAATTGCCCCTCGCGACGGACACCGGGGCGTCGAGCGTGTAATACTCGCGTTCCCTGTCCTGCTCGACCGGCTCGCCCTCGATGATCAGGTTCACGAATGGGCGGGCCGACCCGTCCAGGATTGGGGGTTCCGACGCATTCATCTCGACCACGGCGTTGTCGATGGCGCATCCGCTGAGCGCGCTCAGGACATGCTCGACCGTGTGGATCTTTGCGTGGCCCGCCTGGATCGTCGTCGCCCGCACCAGGTCGGTGACATGGTCAACGCGCGGCTGGATCTCCGGGGAACCCCCCAGGTCGACGCGCTTGAAGACGATCCCATTGTTCACGGGGGCCGGCTTGAGTGTGAGTGTCACCGCTTCACCGGTGTGCAGCGCGTTGCCCTTCACCGACACGGGGCGCGACAGGGTCCGTTGTTTCATGGGTTCGCTTGCCAACAAGTGTCGGCAACTCGTGCCGGGCAGCGCAAGCGCGGATAGTCGGCGGCCTCGGCCTTGACAGGGAGGGCCGTCTCCGTAGGACTGATCCTTCCCCCGCACACAACGTCCAGCACGATCCGCCAAGACGCCATGCCCGCAGCCAACGACATCCGTAAGGGTCAGGTAATCAAACATAACGGTGAGCCGCATCTCGTCATGGAAACGCAGCACCGCACGCCGGGAAACCTGCGCGCGTTCGTCCAGGTGAAGATGCGCAACCTGCGCTACGGGAAGGCGCTCGACCAGCGATTCGCATCGACCGACACGATCGAGGTGCTCCCCACGGAGCGCCGCACGCTCGAATTCAGCTACGCCGACCGCGACGCGTTTGCATTCATCGACCCGTCGACATTCGAACAGATCGAGCTGAGCGCGCAGACCCTGGGGGACGTCAGAAACTACCTCACGCCTGGCGGAAAGGTCGACGTACTTTTCGTGGACGACAAGCCCATCACCGTGGAACTGCCGTCCACGGTGACCCTCAAGATCGTGGAATCCGCCGACGGAATCAGGGGTGACACGACGAGCAACGTGCAGAAGCCGGCAAAGCTTGAGACCGGGCTCGTCATCCAGGTGCCCCTCTTCGTCAAGGAAGGCGAGCTGGTGCGGGTCAGCACCGCGGACGGCGCGTACATGGGACGCGCCTGAGCGCGGCGCGCCACGCGGGCGCGCTTCGGCGTTCTGTAGGGCCGCCTGCCGCTAAATGGCCGGCGGGTTTATCTGGGGGCGCCGAAGGACCCCTCACCGGAGGCCCACTGCGACGGACTTCCCAGAGGCCTCCGCCGGCACGGGATGCTCCGCCGGCCAGGCGCCCCGTCACGTCACCCGCGACCAGAGCACCTTAAGGTACCGGCCTTCCAGGCAATTGGAATAGACCGGATGATCCGGCCCGGGCCCCGTGCGGTTGAAGAACTGGAGCCTCCGGTTCTGCCTGTGCGCAGCCTTGATGACATGCTGCTCGAAATCCTCCAGGCTCAGCAGCCCCGAGCACGAGCAGGTGACGAGGATCCCGTCCTTCCTCACAAGCCCGATCGCAAGCTGGTTCAGGTCCTCGTATTTCTGGCGGCCCTCCCAGTTCCCGTGGGCATCGCGGGTGAATATGAACTTCGGGGGGTCGAGCACCACGAGGTCCCACGCCTCCTTGTTCTGGTACATCTGCCTTGCGTAGGCGAACGCGTCGGCATGGACCAGGTTCAGCCGCACCTGGTTCAGGTTCGCGTTTCGCCTGGCCTGCGCCACGGCCGCCTCGTCGAGGTCGACGCTTGTGACGTCCTCCGCCCCGCCCAAGACCTTCGCGCACAGGGAGAACCCCCCCGTGTAGCAGCAGAGGTCGAGCACGCGCGCACCTTTCGAGAATTGCGCGATCGCCCTGCGGTTCTCGCGCTGGTCGCAGAAGAAGCCCGTCTTGTGGCCCCCCGAGAAATCGACCTCGTAGCGCACCCCGCTCTCGCGGATCTTCACGGTGCGCGGGGCCGCCGCGTTCGTCTCGTTGAAAGTGGAGGGCTTGATGCCCTCCAGGCTCCCGAGGTCGTGGTCCACCTGGACGCGTGCGAACTTCGTGCCTGCAAGCCCGTGCAGGAGCGGCAGCCAGGCCGGCAGCCGCTGCGCGATCCCGAGGCTGAATACCTCGCAAAGGAGCACGTCGGCGTAGCGGTCGATCGTGAGGCCGCTCAACCCGTCGCCGTCGGAATTCACGAGGCGGTAGGCGTCTGTCTCCGCATCGAGCCTTAGCACGTCGCGGCGCAGCGCCACGGCGCGACGGATCGCCCCCTCGAAGTAGTCCTCGCCTATCGGCTCCGTCCCGTGGACGACGACCCTAAGCGGGATCTTGGCCCGGGGATTGAAGATGCCCGCCCCCACCCGCTCGCCGTTCTTGTCATAGACGGAGACCCAGTCGCCGGGGCGCGCGTCCGGCGACACCTTGCCGAGCAGGCGCGGGAAGACCGCCGGCTGGAAGGTGACGTATTTCAGCTGCGCCCAGGGCCGCGACCAGGACGATCGGTCGACCATCGCGGGCACGCCTTGTCCGGGGGGTTCAGGCCACCCGCTCGACGATGGCCGGGGGGGGTGTCGGGCGCTTCGGGGCGAGGCGGTAGGCGTTCTTGAAGAACTCAAGCGCCTGCTCGAGCTTCGCCTCGTCGTTGTAATGGATCATCATCAGGGGCTCGCCCTGCTTGACCTGGGTGCCGACCTTCTTAATCTCCGACACGCCGACCGAATGGTCGATCTTGTCGTGCGCGCTTTCCCTGCCCGCGCCGAGCAGGTGCACGCCGCGGGCGATCATCGCAGCGTTGATGGTGTGGACGTAGCCGCGCTTCGGCGCCGGGAGCTTCCGGATGTGCCTCGCCTGCGGGAACTTGTCCGGGTGATCGATGAAGGACGTGTCCCCGCCTTGGGCCCTGACCAGCTCCTTGAACTTCTCGAGCGCGGATCCGTCCGTCAGGTGGCGCTGGACGGTCTGCTTGGCCGAAAGCGTCGAACCGGCGACGCCTGCAAGGCGGACGATCTCCATGCCGAGCTTGAGCACGAGCTCCTTCACGTCCTCGGGGCCCTCTCCCCTCAGCAGCTGGATCGCCTCCTTCACCTCGAGCGCGGTCCCCACCGAGTCGCCGAGTGGCTGGTTCATGTCGGTCACGAGCGCGACGCACCTGCGCTTCATCGACCGGCCGACGCGGGTCATCGAGCGGGCAAGCTGCTTCGCCTGCTCTAGGTCCTTGATGAACGAGCCGTTGCCCCACTTGACGTCGATCACGAGCCCCTCGGCCCCCTCGGCCAGCTTCTTGGAAAGGACGCTGCCCGTGATGAGCGGAAGGCTCGGGATCGTGCCTGTGTCCTTTCGCAGTTCGTAGAGCTTTGCGTCGGCGGGGGCCAGGTCCTCGTTCTGGGCGACGATTGCCCCCCCGATCTTGGCCAGCTGGGCGGCGAACTGCTCGTTTGTCTGGTGCCCCTTGAATCCCGGGATGGCCGCGAGCTTCTCAAGCGTGTTGATGACGTAGTCGTGCTCGACCCCGCACATCATCGGCACGACGACGCCCGAGGCCATCGCAAGCGGGACGAGCACAAGCGCCGTCTTGTCGCCCACGCCGCCCGTCGAATACTTGTCGATCTTCGGCTTCGCGATGTGCGACAGGTCGATCACCTCGCCCGAGAGCATCATCTCCTCGGTGAGGTCCGCCGTCTCCTGCGCCGACATGCCCGAGAAGTAGATCGCCATCGCAAGGGCGGCCAGCTGATGGAGGGGCATTTCGCCGTCGAGCGTGCTGTCGATGATGTACCTTATCTCCTCCTGGGTGAACTCTCCCCCATCTCTCTTCTTCTCAATCAAGAAGTTAAACGTGGGCTTGATGAAGCGTCGTGCTGGGATGTTGCGTTTGCTCGTCATGGAGTTGATGGGCGGCTGAGGGGGGGCCCCCGAGGCGGGGAAAGTGTACGAGACAATACGCATCCCTGAAAATGTCGAGTCAAAACGACCCATAGACTCTTGCCTTGCACCTGTTACCGCCTGAATGGTGAAGTGACCGGATGCACCTTGCCTTCGATTTGATCGGCGAGCTGGAAAGGGGGCTGAAGGCCGCCGCGGGCGGCGATCCCGCGACGTTTGAGCCCGGCGTGCGCACCGCCGACGCGAGGCACGGCGACTTTCAGGCAAACGGGGTGCTGGCGGCAGCCAAGAGGTCCGGACGGCCCGCGCGGCCAATGGCGGAGGCGATCGCCTCCGCCCTGTCCGAAGAAATCCGCGGAGGATTCGACGTGACCGTATCCGGGCCGGGCTTCATCAACTTCGCGGCCCGGCCGCCGCTTCTTCTCGACTGGCTCAAGGCCCACCGCTCCAGGGAGCAGCTGGCCTCGGGGGCCTCGGCGGCCCACGCCGGGGAGACCTGGGTCGTCGACTACAGCTCGCCCAACACGGCGAAGCAGATGCACGTCGGCCACCTGCGCTCAGCGGTGATCGGGGAGGCCATCGCGCGGCTTCTCGGCTTCACGGGCGCCCGGGTGGTCCGCGACAACCACATCGGCGACTGGGGCACGCAGTACGGCAAGCTCATCTGGGCCTGCAAACGCCACCTGGACGAGGCTGCGCTCGCGCGCGACCCTATCGACGAGTTCGAGCGCCTCTACAAGATAGGCAATTCCGCAGCCGAATCGGACGCCGCCGTCATGGAGGCGGCCCGGGCCGAGTTGGTGAAGCTCCAGGCGGGCGACCCCGAGAACCTGGCGCTGTGGAGGCGCATCAACGAGGCGAGCCTAGAGGCGTTTCAGCGGATCTACGGCCGGCTCGGGATCCGGTTTGACAAGACGCTCGGCGAAAGCTTCTACAACGACAAGGTCGGGCGGGTCTATTCGGAGCTCTCCGCCGCCGGGATCTCAGCTCAGAGCGAGGGCGCACAAGTCGTTTTCCATCCGGAGCATCCGCGATTCAAGACGCAGCCACTGATCGTGCGCAAGTCGGACGGCGCCGCCAACTACGCGACCACCGATCTTGCGACTATACTGTACCGGTTCGAGCACTTCGGCGCAAACGGCATACTTTATGTCGTCGACAAGCGCCAGGGGGACCACTTCGAGCAGCTGTTCCTGACGGCGCGCAAGTGGTTCGAGAAGATGGGCCGGCCCCTGCCGAAGCTCGAGCACGTCGACTTCGGCACGGTGCTCGGCGAGGACGGCAAGCCGCTCAAGACGCGCACGGGGGACCACGTGAAGCTGGGCGACCTGCTTGACGAGGCCGCGCAGCGGGCGTTCGCGCTCGTGACCGAGAAAAGCCCGGAGTTCTCCGAGGACGAGCGGCGCACGATCGCCGAGATCGTGGGCGTCGGCTCTGTGCAATACGCCGACCTTTCGCAGAACCGCTCGAGCGACTACGTCTTCTCGTGGGACAAGATGATCACCCTTGAGGGCAACACGGCGGCCTACCTGCTCTATGCGCTCGCCCGGATCCGCTCGATATTCCGGCGCCACGGGCTTGAATGCGGCGATCCCGCCGCAGAGCTGGGGGCCGACGTCTTCCAGACACCCGGCGAAATAGCCCTGGCCCGGAAGCTCGTGAAGTTCGCCGACGCGCTCCGCCTCTCCGTGGAGACCCTGCGCCCGCACTTCCTTTGCCTGTACCTTTACGAGCTCGCCGGAGAATTCAGCACATTCTACAATGCCGACAAGGTGATCGTCCCCGATCCGGCCGCGCGCGGCCGCCGGCTCCTGCTATGCGCTCGAACGCTCCTTTTCATGGAGACCGGCCTGAATCTGCTCGGGCTGCGCACGCTGGAGCGGATGTGAGCAAAACGCGCTTGCCGCCCATAGCGCGCGGGACCACCCTCCCCCCACCAATGTCCACGCAGGAATACTACATTCGCGAGGCGTCGGAAAACGAGGCGCGCGGCCCCTTTAACATCGAGCAGCTCATCTCACTGGCGGAGACCGGCCAGGTGACGGTCGAGACGCTCTGGTATGACGCGGCGCTGGAGGACTGGACTGCGATCGGGGCCACCGAGGAGCTCAAGAGCGCCCTGTTCCCCGAGAAGCGGAAGCTCCGCATGAAGATGAAGGAGGCTCCCGCGCCGACCAGGAGATCCGACATGATGGCGCCGATCACCGTCGAGGACATGCTCGCGGGCGCTGAGGGAAGGACCGCCGAGACCAGGCACAGGGTCGACCCCGTGATCATGCAGGCCCATGCCGCCAGGATAGGGATGTGGGCAGCGGTCCTGTGCCTCGTGCTCGCCGCAGCCGGCGAGCTCCTGCCCGCGGCGGACGCGATCCAGTCCCTGGACGTGCCCAAGCTCGCAGAGCAGCCGCTTGTGATCCTAGGCGCGATCGACCTGTTCACGGCGGTCATGCTCGGCCTGGGCGTCGTGGCCTTCTACCCCTTTGTCCGCTTCAGGGCCGCGCTCGGGCTGGGATTGTTCGGGTTCGTGTACTTCACACAGGGCCTCGACTTGCCCCTGATCGCCGCGATCGGGGGATCCGCGGGGCTGTTCCTGATGACTGTGTGCGTGAACATGTTTCCGGTCATCGTCGTGTCGTTGCTCGGAATCGCGGGGATGGCGGGAACCTCGTACTTCCTGTTGTCAGTCTGACGGACCGAAATGCCGTTCCAAGGCATCGGAACAAGGCTCGCGCGCCTTTGGCACAAGGACATCTGGCAGGCATCGCTGCTGTCGGACCGCTCGTTCAGGGGCCGGTTCTACGCGCTGCTGAGGGTCGTCTCCATATCGGCCTCGTCATTCTTTGAGACCAAGACGCTCAGCCGTGCCGCGGACCTGAGCTTCAGCTCCATGCTCGGCCTCGGGCCCCTGATCGCGATTGCCATGCTGGTCGCGACCTCCGTTCTCGGTGACCGGAACCCCAACCTGGCCGCCGATGCCCTGAACCGGGTGATCACGTTCGTCGCGCCGCAGCTCAACCAGTACGAGAACCCGAACAATGGGGGCGCGGTGGCGGTCAACCCGCAGCTCGTCGCGCTGATCGACGGCTTCATCAAGGGGGCCCGGTCGGACGCGGTGGGGGTGGTGGGCGCCCTCCTGCTCGTCGTGATCGTCCTGTTCCTCTTCAAGTCCATCGAGGACGCCTTCAACGAGATCTGGGGCGCCCGGCGCGGCCGTTCGATCCTGACCCGCGTCGTCCTCTACTGGACCGTCCTCACGCTTGGGGGCGTGGTGTTCTTCGCCGCGGTGGCGCTCCTCGGGGCGGGCGCCTTTGTGAACGTGTTCGTGGGGAGGCTTCCTTTCGGCGTCGAGATAGTCCGGCTTCTGCGCTGGTCGCTTCCGTTGATCTCGTTCGTCCTGCTGGTGTCGGTGCTGGTGTCGTTCTACCGCGCGATCCCCAACACCCGGGTCAGGTGGGGCGCGGCGCTGTCGGGCGCCGTCGTGGTGGCCCTGCTGCTCTTGGCGAACAACGTCCTCGGGTTCATGTACCTACGGCGCGTGCTCCTGACGAAGAGCCTGTTCGGTTCGCTCGGGATCATCCCCGTCCTCATGTTCGGCCTCTACGTCTTCTGGCTCTTCGTCCTGGTCGGAGGGCAGATAAGCTACGCCGTCCAGAATGTCCACGTCCGCAACAGCCAGCTGGCGTGGGGCGGCCTGAGCGCCGCCAACCGGGAAAAGCTCTCGCTCGCGGTGCTCATGGCGATCTGCCGCCGCTTTCACGCCTGCCAGCCGCCGATGTCGGTCTCCGAGCTCTCCGAGGTGGTGAGGGTGCCGACCCAGGTCCTGAACGAATGCCTGAACCGGATCGTCGACCTCGGGTTCGTGATGCCCCTGCCTCAGGCGCACGGCACGCACGCCGCCGGGACGCTCTATCAGCCCGCGCGGCCCTTGAGCCGGATCACGCTGCTCCAGTTCAAGTCGGCTGCGGACAACCTCGGGGCTGAAGCCGGCAGCGACGCCCTAGAGAGCATCGATCCCGTCGTGGGAGAGTTCGGCGCCTCGATGGGGCGCCTGGGAGACCAGGCGTTCTTCCGCAAGACGGTCGAGGAACTCATCTCGGAGGCGCCTGTGCCTAAATAAAGCGTTGCCAGTGCCGGAGGGCGCTCTAGCCTCCGGTCCCTTTTACACTCATGATTTCGTGGATACAGCGGTACTTCCAGCGGCACTTTAAGTTCATCTTCGCGGTCCTTCTTGCCGTCACCATCATATCGTTCATCTTCACGATCGGCTCGACTCCCGGCATCGGGCGCGCCGACCGCCACGAGGTGATCCGGGACTATTACGGCCACAACCTGGCATCCCGGGACGACGTCCAGCGCATGATCGACGACGCCCACCTGAGCGCCTACCTGCAGTACGGAACCGAGGTGGGGGCCGACCAGGTCCAGAATCTGGCCTTCCAGCGCGCCGCAGCCCTGCATTTCGCGGACGAGTTGCACATCCCCACGCCCGACACCGCGGAGGTCACGGAGTACATAAAGGGCCTGCCCGTCTTCGGCGGGCCCGACGGGCGTTTCGACGTTTCGCGCTATGACGCGTTTCGCAAGGGATTGAAGTCCAACGGCCTTCTTTCCGAGGCGGAAATCGCCCGAGTGCTTGCGCAGGACGCCAGAACGGCGAGGGTCTTCCAGCTTCTCACCGGCCCGGGCTACGTCCTCCCGGCGGACGTGAGGAACGTGATCGTGAAGGCGGACACGAGCTGGACTATCTCAACCGCGACCATCGACTATGCCTCATATGACCCTGGCATCAGTCCGACGGAAGACGAGATATCCAAGTTCTTTTCCGCCAATTCATTCCGCTATACGGTGCCCCCCCGTGTCTCGGCGGATTACATCGAATTCCCGGCGACGGCATATGCGCTGCAGAGCCCGCCGACCGATGCCGAGGTGAGGGAATACTACGACTCCCACCCCGATAAGTTCCCGAAGCCCCAGACAGCAAAGGTTCCTTTGGTCAAGCCCGACCCAGCTGCCGACTTCAAGGCTCTTGAACCGCAGGTTCGCGCAGCGCTCCAGCTCGAGAAGGAAAAGCGCCGCGCGGTGACGGCGGCCTCCGACTTCGCCTATGCGCTCTACGAGGGGAAGGTGACCCGCGGCGCCGCTCTCGATTCGTTCCTCGCCGCGCACAAGGCCAAGGCGGTGAGCCTCGTGCCGTTCACGCACGATTCGGGACCGGCCGAGTTCGGTGGCTCGCGGGAGATCGCGAACGCCGCCTTCGAGCTCAATGCGGACCGGTTCTATTCCGAGGGGATCCCAAGCCCCAACGGGGCCGTGGTGCTGATCTGGAAGGAGTCGCTCCCCGCCCACGAGCCGCTTCTTGCTGACGTGCGCGACAAGGTTCGTGCGGATCTGGTCGACGACATGAAACGCAAGCGCTTCATCGAGTTCGGCAGGACGCTCAAGGCGACCATAGAGCGGAAGCTCAAGGCCGGGGAACCCTTCGAGAAGGCGGCGGAAGAGGCCGGCGGCACCGTGAAGCTCGCCGTGAACGCCTACCCCCCGTTCACTTACCGCAATCAGCCCCACGACATCGACCAGGCCGTGATCGGCGCGCTGGACCGCCTGGACAAGGGCGGCGTGTCGGACATGGCGATCACCGCCGACAAGGGGTTCCTCGTGTATGCCACCGACAAGAAGACCCCCCCCCTCAACGATTCAAACGCCCGCTTCGCCCAGGTCAGGACCCAGCTCGCCATCTCCTTTGCCCAGGGCGAGTCCTTTGCGGTGCTGGAAGAGCTCGTGGACAAGGAGCTGAAGCGGACGGATCCGACAGGCAAGAGGGCCCTTCCCTAGGCGCCGTTCAACCGCGGCTTTCGACCGCCCCGGCGATCTGGCGCGCCGCATGTAGAAAAAGAGTAACTTTCGAGCCGCCATCGGTGTTGATTCGTGCGTGACGGTCACTTCCCTTCCATCCAATGCCCCGATCCATTGCTCGCGTAAGCCTCGGCCTGCTCTGCCTTTTCCCGGTTTCTCGCATCCGCGCCGCGGATAGCCTGCCCCCGCTCCCTGCGTTCGGCGACGCGTCCATCCCGGTGGACGTGTCCGGCCAGGTGACGCTGCAGAACTGCGTCGCGCAGGCGCTTGGCCGGAATTTCACGGTCAGGATACAGCAGTTTAGCGTGATCCAGGCCGCGGACAACGTGGACATCCAGCAGGCGACCTTTGAGCCGACGTTCGGGTTCACCGCAAACCGGCAGGTCGCCGTGACCGCGGTCAACGAGGAGGCGTTCGGCTTGCCGCCCAAGTCCACCATCGATACCGGCACGTTCTCCGTGACCGACACCGTGATCACCGGCGGTACGCTCACGGCAAGCTACCAGATGGTCCGCGCCGACTACAGTCCGACCTTCTTCCTGCCCAACCCCGCGTTCGGAAGCACAGCCTCGATATCCGTGGCGCAGCCGATCCTCCAGGGGGCCGGGACCGACTACAACCGTGCCGCAATCGAGAGCGCGAGGCTCGGAGTGAGGATATCCAACCTGAACTTCAAGAGCACGGTGCTCACCATAATCTACAACGTCGAGACCACCTACTACAACCTGCTCTACCAGCGCGAGCAGTACAAGGTGCAGGAGGAGGAGCTCAGGCAGGCCCAACAGCTGCTCGATGAGAACACCATCAAGCGCCAGACGGGGGTCCTCACCGACCTCGACGTCATGCAGGCCCGGGCCGGCGTGGCATCGGCGCAGAACCAGCTCATTCTCGACGAGCAGGCCGTCCACAACAGCGAAGACGCCCTGCTCCAGCTGCTCGGGGACCGCCAGTTCAAGTCGGAGGTCGGCAAGGTCGATTTCCCAGTCGTCGGCGAGCCCGAGGTTTCGTTCGAGCGCTCATACAAGCTCGCAAGGGACAACGGCCCGAGCCTCGCCGTGGCGCAGGCGACCATAGACCAGTACAAGCTCGCCGCGCTAAAGGCCAAGCGCAACACACTCCCTTCGCTCAACGTCAACGGCGGCCTCGCGTACAATTCGTACGCCGCGACCGCCGGCCAGTCGGTCACCGGCAGCTGGCCCGGATACAACTGGAACGCGGGCGTGACCGTGAGCATACCATGGGAGATGCGCGCCAACAGGGCTCTTTACCGCCAGGCCCAGGCCAACGTGCGCAGCGAGGAAGTCGCATACGACCAGGCCGACCAGAATCTGGTTGTGCAGGTCCGGGCGGCGATTCGCGGCGTCCAGACAAGCATCGCCAGCGTCCGCTCATCCGCGGAGAACACGAAGTTCGCCGAGAAGTCGTACGAGCTGCAGAAGGCCGAATTCGACGCTGGTCTTGCAACGAGCTACCTCGTGCTCCAAGCTCAGAATACTCTTGAAACCGCCCGCGTCAGCGAGTTGCAAGCGAAAGTCAATCTACTCTCCGCAGTCGCAGACCTGCGTTTCCTGGAGGGCAGCTCACTGCAGCTTTACCGCATCAGGCTGCCGGAGTGACGCGCGCGGAGGCGAGGCCGGATTCAGCCTGGTCGAGCTCGCGGTCGTTGTGCTGATAATAGGGATCCTCGCCGCCGCGTCGGTGCCGGCGCTCATGAGGAACACCCTCAACGCGCGTTCGAGCGCGGTGATGAACGACCTGCGCGTGTATGCGGGGGCGTTCCAGGCCTACGCCCAGGAGCACGGCGACTGGCCGCCCGGCGGGGGTGCGCCGGGGGCTTTTCCCCCGGGCATGGAGGGCTACCTGAACCAGACCAACTGGGGGCGGCCCACCCCGATCGGGGGCTTCTACCAGTTTGCGACCCAGAGCCCGCAGCAAGGGGGCCGCTATGCGGCCGTCATCGTCATCGCCTCCCTCCCCGGCAACCAGGTTTCGTCGGATTTCATCCAGCTCTCCGACATCGACCGCAAGCTGGATGACGGCAATCTCAGCACGGGCAATTTCTTCCTAGGATACCGGAACTACCCGGTCTACGTGCTGGAGCACTAGATGTACCAAATCACCACATTCCACCTGGGCCCCGACGGGCGACGGGCAAGCGCGAGCAGCGAGAGCGCTGACCGCGGCGAGCTCACCGCCGAGGAGCTGATGGTGCTCCTAGACGCGTTCACGGAGATCGATCCCGTCGACAACGAGGACCTTGACCCCCACATCCTTGTGACGGGCCGCAGCGCGAAGCTGATCATCCGGACAAGCCGCGGCCGGCTGCAGGTCTACGACGGCAAGGACCACGCGGCGCCGGCCGTCGAGATGACCGTGGCCGGAATCCTGCAGCGCCTCGACCAGGCCCCCGAGAGCGCCTCGCCCCTGCCCGAGGAAGAGGCCAAGCAGCCCCCCCCGACTGCGCCACACCGCGGCATCGCGTTCGCCATGCTGATCGTCGGCCTGGCGCTGAACGGCTACATCCTCTACTCGGTTTTCTACGTCGAGAGCGTGAACAAGAAGCCGGATGTCAAGCTCGTCACCGACGCCAACGAGGTGAAGGCCAGGCAGGCGACCCTGGCCGGGGTCTACGCGACGGGCAACCGGACGGGCGACCGGGTCATCGAGGTCGATGCCGGCGGCAATGTGCGGTTCTACGAGATCGGCGCCAAGGGCCCCATAAACGACTCAAAGGACACCTACCGGATCGGCCGCCACGACGGGCTGCTCTGCCTTTCCACGGACGAGAGCGGCGTCGTCGACCTAGTCGGGGACACGCTCGTCTATTACAAGGACATCTACACCAAGAGGCGCCCGTTACCGAAGGAATAGGCGCTCCGCCTCCCTGAGTTCGGCCGCGTCCAGGACGGGGTGCGGCGGCAGCTGGGTCCGGAACCAGGTCCGCTGCTTCTTCACGAGAGCGCGCGTGTCCTTGGCGATGGCACCGGACAGGCCGTCCATGGCCGCGCGCCCCTCAAGGACGTCGATGGTCTCGCGATAGCCGATCGCTCCGGATGCGCTCGGGTTCGAGCGCAGTCCCGCGCCGAGGAGCCGCGCCACCTCGCCCACAAGTCCGGCTTTCAGCATCGCATCGGCCCGGCCGGCGATCCTCGCCTCAAGGTCGGGGCCCTCGCGCTCGAGTCGCGCGAGTTTCACTTCCCAGCCCGCGAAGGGGAAAGGCGCGCGCGCGAATTCCAGCGAGAGCTCCGCCAGGGTCCTCCCCGACGCGAGGCAGCGCTCGAGCGCGCCTGCCACGCGGCGCGGATTGGCCGTGTCGAATCCCCCCAGGCCTCCGGGATTCAGGCGGCTAAGCTCGCTGACGAGCGCGGCCAGCCCGCCCGACTCCAGCATGGCGGCCACCCGGGCTCGTGTCTCGGGTGGGACATGCAGCCCGTCGGCGACGGGGGCGAAGAACGACCTGAGGTAGAATCCACTCCCCCCGACCACCAGGATCGAGTTTCCGCGCCCCGCGATCTCCTCCGCGGCTTTGAGCGCCATCGGGGCGTAGAGGGCTGCGTTCATCGGCTCGGAGACGTCCCGGATGTCGATGAGGTGATGGGGCACGCGGCGGCGTTCCTCGGGCGTCGGCTTTGCGGCCCCGATGTCCATCCCGCGGTAGAAGAGAAGCGAGTCGCACGAGATGAT
>Ga0181538_10000078_pt1 | contig 95979 bp, 85 predicted proteins | sample PEATcosm2014_Bin_40_FD_119773 | JGI IMG/M metagenome (GOLD analysis project Ga0181538, IMG submission 119773) | Peatland microbial communities from MTU Mesocosm Facility, Houghton, MI, USA - PEATcosm2014_Bin23_30_metaG | ecosystem: Environmental > Terrestrial > Soil > Wetlands > Peat | place... | reverse complement strand
TTTCCTCGGCGGTGGTCTTGCGGTGAATCTCGGGGTTGGCCTCGTTGTTGAACTGCTGGGGCATGAAGCTGTTTTTGTGTTCCTTGAGGATGGCTTCGGCGCGGTTGATGGCGCCGCGCATGCCTTCTTCGGCGGAAGTCAGTTCCACCTGAGCGCCCAGGGCTTTGAGGAGTCGGCGGCGCTCGATGCTCATGCTCTGGGGCATGGTGAGGATGAGCTTGTACCCGCGTGCGGCACAGACGAACGCCAGGGCGATCCCGGTGTTGCCGCTGGTCGGTTCGACGATGACGGTTTCCTTGTTGATCTTGCCGGCGCGTTCGCCCGCTTCGATCATCGCCAGGCCGATCCGGTCTTTCACGCTGGACAACGGATTGAAGAATTCGCATTTGACCAGCACGGTTGCGTGGTCCTTGGGAATGATCCGGTTGAGGCGAACCAGCGGCGTTCCGCCGATGGTTTCGGTGATGTCGTTGAAAATGCGTCCCTGGGGTTTGATAGCCATGGGTTATCTCCTGTGTTGTTTGCCGTTCCTTTTCGCCGCCAAAGGCTTCAAAGATGTCACCAGCAATAAATCAATCGTTTCAAACGCATTCCCGTCCATGTCCCAAACAGATGCGATCCGCCCGGTTGGCGACAATTGAGCATAGTCCGGGTGTGGGACCTTCAGCGACCGGCCATCGGCAAGATGAATCCGAAACGGCGTGAACGGCGCCGCCTTCCAGAACGTGCGAAATTGATCGCTTGTCATATAAAATTCCTTCTTACGTGCACTTCACGTTGGGTAACACCGTTCTGTCCGACTCCCATCGTAGTTCTTCCCGTCGCTGACGCCAAGAAGTCACTTCAGAAGGCTCACGTCGATTCCCTTTCCCTTGGCTCCCGGACAATCTCCTCCTGTTCGAATTGTTCGGTCGATTCGTCCAATTGCCAGCTTGTCAGATCGACCGGCTGGCGATTGGCGATGGCAACAATGACATAACTGTAAAACGGCCAGGCGTTCCGGCGATCGGTCTCGCTGGGCCGGGCGGTGTGGTTGGGATGGCTGTGATAAAAGCCCAGCACGGCCAGGCCGGCCTCGGCGGCGGACTTCTCCAATCGCATCAGCTCGCGCGGATCGAGTGAGAAGCGATGATACTGCTCGTCGGCGGCAAAGAAATTGCTCAGCGGTGCCAGCCGAGCCACCACCCGGCGAACGCCCGAAGCGTCCGTGACGTCGCGTCCGAGCATCGCCCCGCAGCATTCGTTGGGATATGCCGCCGCGCCCTCCCGTTCAATCTGCCCGACTTGCTCGGGGGTTAGAATCAGGCTCATGGCCAATTCTCCGCTTCGACACTGGCCTCCTGCCAGAAAGGTTCGGAAAGATATTTCATCGCGGAATCGCAGAAAATGGTGACCACGACGCCTTGGTTGAGATTGCGGGCGAGCTGCAATGCCGCATGGAGATTCGCCCCCGATGAAACGCCCACCAGCAAACCCTCCTCGCGCGCCAGGCGAAGGACCATTTGGTGCGCGTGGTCGGTATCAACCTCGATCTGATCGTCGGCGAGCGATTCATCATAAATCCCCGGGACCAGCGCGGTAGCCATGTGTTTCAGGCCTTCCAATCCATGGAGCGGGCCATCCGGCTGCATGCTGATGCACTGAACGGAAGGGTTAAGCTCCTTGAGGCGGCGAGTGACTCCGACGAACGTGCCGCTGGTGCCCAGGCCGGTGACGAAATGGGTGATCCGTCCTTCCGTTTGCCGCCAGATTTCCATCGCCGTGGTGTCGTAATGGGCGCGCCAGTTGGCATCGTTGTTGTACTGATCGGGATAGAAATATCTGTCAGGATCGGCATCGACGAGCTTGCGAACGTGACGCTGCGCCCCATCCGTGCTTTCGTGCGGATCGGTCAGGATCAACTCGGCGCCGTAAGCGAGCAGGCATTGCTTGCGTTCGAGGTTGGCGTTTTTGGGCAGCGCCAGCGTCACCTTGTATCCACGCTCGGCGGCGATCATCGCGTATGCAATGCCGGTGTTGCCGCTCGTGGCGTCGATGATGGTCTTTCCCTTGGTGAGAAGCCCACGGCGTTCGCCGTCGAGGATCATGTTCAACGCGGCGCGATCCTTGACGCTTCCGCCGGGGTTGTACCACTCGGCCTTGGCCAGCAATTCCACACCGGGCATGTCGTTGCCGATCCGCTTGAAGCGCACCATCGGTGTGTTACCGATCAACTCCAACACCGATCGGGTGTGCTTTGCCTGATGAACCGCCGTGAGAGCCATACAATTCCTACGGATAATAGAGGTAAACCGGGTGTAGTCAATCGTCGCTGATAACTCTAATTTCCAACAAACCTTGCATAAAGTGAAGTCGCTCGCATCGGTTCGGTGGTTCCGTGGACGACAAGCCGGCCGTCGGGGAAGAGGGTCAGTTCGATGCCGGGCGGATCGTTCAGCTTGCAGCGAACAAACCAAGGCGAGCGAGCAACCGTTCCTATTTCCTGCCAGCGCTGGGCGGTCGCGCCCAGATCAATCGGCTTGCTCGAAGCAGCGGGAAGAACCTGCACGGCACGCCGACCGCAGAGGGTTGTAGTGAAATCACCGCCGCTCGTCGAGAGAAAGGGAAAATTTCTCTGCCGGCAACAGGGACAATCGGAAGCGGCAAGGGCCGTGGAGGGCAACGAGCGAAATTCACCCGTCCAGGCGTTCAGGGCGATCAAGGCGGGCGATTCGCCGATGGCCGGTGGACCCTGGACCAGGAATCGGATCGCCGCCGCCGCCTGCAAGGCCCCCACCGCCGCCGCCGCCGGGCCTAGCACCCCGGCCGTGTCGCAGGTCGGCAATTCATTCGCGTTCGGAGGATTGGGAAAGACGCAACGCAGGCAAGCAGTCCGTTCCGGCCAGATTCCCCAAACCCGTCCTTCCACGCCGACGCATCCGCCGTAAACCCAGGGAATGCGATGCTTCACCGACAAATCGTTGATCAGGTAGCGAGTCGAGACGTTGTCCGTGCCGTCGAGAATGAGATCGACGTCCGCGAGGGATTCAATATTGGTCGCGTTGGCATCGGCGACGATCGGGTCGATCCGGACCTGGTGATTGATCTGGGCCAACCGGCGGGCGGCGGCGACGGATTTGGGCAATTCCTCGGCCGCATCACGCTCGTCGAACAACACCTGACGCTGGAGATTGCTCAGCTCCACCAGATCGCGATCGACGATGCGCAGGAACCCGAGGCCGGCGCGCGTCAGCAGCTCGGCCATTACCGATCCCAACGCGCCGCATCCCACCAGCAGCGCGCGCGACCGGCCCAGGCGCTGCTGGCCCGGCGGACCAATCTGCGGGAGAACTTGCTGGCGGTCGTATCGGCCCATGACAAATGCCCGTTGACTCGATTATAGTGGCTGGCTGAAAAGGAGCGACATGCCCGTAGACACGCAGCAGATTCTTCAAGCGGCCGAGAAAGTCGGCCAATTGCTCAAGGAACACCCGACGGTGGAGAAATTCAAATCCGCGCAAAAGGCCGTGGCCGAGGACCCTGACGCCAGCCGAATGCTCGCGGAATTCGAGCGGCAGTTGGAAGCCCTCGCCCGGCAGGAACAGCAGGGCCACCCAGCCACCGATGCCCAACGAATGCAATTGGAAAGCCTGCAATCCAAGATCGTCTCGCATATCAAGATCAAGAACCTGAATCTGGCGCAGATGGAGTTCGTCGATCTGCTGCGAAAGATCAGCCAGACGTATCAACGTCCGCTGTCGGATGCGGTTGCCGGCGCGGCGGGGCAGAAACCGCCGGGGAGTTGACACATGAGCACCACTGATCCAGTACCCGCACCCGCGCCGGGCGAAGGCCCGCATGCCGAGCCGGATGACCGCGAGGAAATCTATTTCGAAGGCTCCCCGCCGGTCCGGGCTTTGGCGGGAAAATTGTGCCTCTACGTGCTGATCGGGCTGGCGCTGCTGGCCAGCGCGGTTTGGCTGATTCATAAACACGTCGGACCCTGGTGGCTGGCGGTGGCATTCATCGTCGCGGCACTGGTGATGCCGCTGGTTCCGTGGGTCCTCACCAAGTGTGTCCGCTACCGCATCAGCAACTATCGCATCGACTTTGAACGCGGCCTGCTGACGAAAAACATCGACACGATGGAACTGTGGCACGTCGAGGATCTGCATTTTCATCAGTCGTTGCTCAATCAAATCTTGAACGTCGGCACGATCACGGTGCTATCGCGTGACGAGACGATGCCGCACCTGGAGCTTCACGGCATCCCCAATCCGCGTCCGATCTACGAGATGCTGAAGCAGCGCGTGATCGCCGTGAAGCGCCAGCGCGGCGTCATCAAGATGGATCCGGGATGAGAAGAGATTGGCGATTGCCGATTGCCAAATGCCGAATGAAGGGTTGCGAGTTGCGTGTTGCGAGCCAGTGCATCCCCCGAAGTATTTCGACTTAAGCAATCGCCAGCAGCTATCGCTACGCTGCGAATGGTTGATGGGTCGTCCCCTTGCACAATGCCGCGGCACATGCAAAACTTAAAGGAGTATGGCTTACGTAATCCTTGCCACCATCGCAGCACCCGAGTCGACGCCCCTGCCGCCGCCGCCCTGGTATTTTAATCCCGGTAGCCTAATTTGCCCACTGATCGGGACTGTGCTGTTCCTTCTCTTCGCGTATTTCTTCCGCACAAGGCAGCCCAAACCTCTCGATATTCACAAGATTGCTGTGCGCCATCGCGCCTTAGTGTGGTCGTTCCTCGGGTATTTTGTTGGTATAGCGTTATATGTTCTCGGGGAAGTCGCTAGCGAGAACCAGCTAACACGTCCCCAAGCCATTCACGCATTGAACATGGGCGCGATTGTTTTTTCTCTGTTACTCACTGTATGCTTCTTCCGACTTGCTCTGGCGCTTTACCCGTTGCCTACTGCGATCGGTTTAACAATCCTAACATTCATCCCTTTCGTGGGATTAATCCTGTTCCTTGTAATGAACCACGCCATCGTAAGCTTCCTCCGCGGCAATGGCATAAAGGTAGGCCTCATGGGTGCTACTGACGAGGCGGTGGAATCGGCGTTGTCCAGCCAAGCCGAGTTCAATGCCAAGCACGCACGGAAGCCGTTACACGCCGCGGCGTTTAAGGGCGATATAGCAGTGGCGCGGTGCCTTATCGCCGACCAGACTGAGATCAATGCTAAGGACAGCGGTGGCGAGTCGCCATTGCATTTGGCGGCATCCGCGGGGCAATTAGCTATGGTCGAACTGCTACTGGCGAACCAGGCTGACGTAAACGCCACGGACAGCGACGGCGAGACTCCTCTGCATCTTGCGGTCTTCCAGGGCCACAAGGAAGTAGCAAAGTTGCTACTCGCCAACAAAGCAGAGGTTAATGCTAAGGACAACGATGGTGAGACTCCAATGCACGTTGCAGTGTGTGAAGGCCACAAAAACATGGCGAAATTGCTGCGCCAGCACGGTGGCCACAAGTAGACTGTATCGAGGCCAAGGTTTGAAGCGGTAACATACTCCAAGCCGAAATCCTTGATTTCATTGCAAAAACGAAGGAATTGTTCAACTCATGTCTTGTCGCTCCGATACGACGGGAGAGAAAGCCGGAGTCGTCGTGAATTAAAAAAGTGACGCGAACGTTTACACGAGTCACGGTCTATCTGATCCCGCCGTGAGAGTAGTCCGCAAACGCGGGGCGAGGACGCCCCGGCTCTTGAGTCTATCCGATCCCGACCTGCAAGCAATCCGTTACAAGAAGTGCAAGTTAACAGTGCAAGTGGCAAGAGTCTATCCAATCCCGCCCTGAGAGCAGTCCGCATCACGCGTCGCGCGGTATCATTGCCATCAATGGCCGCGTCAACCTTGAACCCGTCGTCGCTTCCTGGGGCCGTGGTCACCGGGCTTTACGTTCACATCCCCTTTTGCTTCCACAAATGCCATTACTGCGATTTCTATTCGATCACGCGGCAAACGCCGCAGCGCATGGGGCGATTCGTCGATCTTGTGCTTCGGGAAGCGGATGTCTGGACGCAATCGCAGCCGAGGTTGGAGCCGCGGACTGTTTTCTTTGGCGGGGGGACGCCGACGCTTTTGCCGGGGGGGGAGATGCATCGGCTTATTCTCGGGTTGCGAGAGCGGTTTGATTTTTCGGGGTGCGGGGAATGGACCGTCGAGGCTAATCCGGCGACGGTTTCGGTGGAGTATTGCCGGATGCTCGTCGAGGCCGGGGTGGATCGCATTAGCATGGGGGCGCAGAGCTTCGATCCGGCGGAGTTGGCGATCCTCGAACGGCATCATCAGCCGGACGACGTTCCACGGAGTCTGGAGATCGTCAGGTCGGCGGGGATTCGGCGGGTGAACCTTGATCTCATTTATGCCATTCCGGGGCAAACACTTGGCGGGTGGATGCAATCGCTGGAGTGCGCCATCGCGTTGGGCACCGATCATCTATCGTGTTACGGGCTGACGTATGAGCCGAATACTCCGCTGGCGGTTCGGCGGCGGTTGGGATTGGTGAATTCGATCGATCCGGAATTGGAAATCGAAATGCTGCGCGCCACCCGCGCGCGGCTGGGGGAAGTGGGACTGCAATCGTACGAGATCAGCAACTATTCCCGGCCCGGGCAGGAATGCAGGCACAATCTGCTTTATTGGCAAGGGGGCGATTATCTCGGCCTGGGCCCGGCGGCGGCGTCGCACGTGCAGGGCTGGAGATGGCGCAATCGCCCGCATCTGGGCGAATGGGAAAAGAGCCTCGACGGCGGCGAGTTGCCGGCCATCGAGATCGAAACGCTGACCGGCCGCCAACGGGCCGGGGAACTGGCGATGCTGATGTTGAGACTGTCAAACGGGATCGTTCATGCCGACTTTGCCGCCCGCGTGGGCCATGATGCGCCGGCGCTCTTTGCCGAAGTGATCGGCCGGCTGGCGCCGCTGGGGTTGCTGGAGGTGACGGAAACGTCGATTCGTTTATCGGAACGGGGTTTGCCCGTGGCGGATTCGGTCGCCGCCGAATTCCTCGCCGCCGCTTCCGTGTGACTCGGCACGTTACCGGCATCGCCCGGGCCGTCGATAGCAACCGGGGGGAGACCATGTTTGGATTCATCCAGAGCATCTTCGCGCCGCCGGCGTGTCCGATCGGCGTGGATTTCGGAACGGATGCGCTTCGGCTGGCGCAGGTGCAGGCGGATAACGGCGACTTCAAGCTTCTCGCCGCCGCCGCCGCTGAAATCCCGGCCAACGTGCGCAGCGATGCCGACGCCCGGCTGGAATTTTTCGCCGAACACGCCCGGCACCTTTTGAATACCGGAAAATTCCGCGGCAGACAGGCCGTCCTCGGGGTACCCCCTTCCGTCGTCCATACCCAACAGCTTGTCCTGGAGCCGATGGACCAGAAATCGCTGGACGAAACGATTGCGACTTGCGCGAAGCAAAAACTTCCCTTCGACCCGGCGCGGGCGCTGTTGCGTCACGCGGTTGTCGGCCAAACCCGCGACGGCGACGATCCGCGCGTGCACGTGATCGTGATGGCGGCCGACACGCGATGGATCAACCAATTCGTCGCGGCCGCGCGCAAGGCCCGGCTGGACGTGGTGGCGATGAATATGCAGCCGATGGCGCTTCTCGATTGCTTCGCCAACGTCTATCGCCGCACGGCCGAACAGCAGACGGTTCGACTCTACGTCGACATCGGAAGCGGCGGAACGCGCGCGGTCATCGGGCAGGGGACGCATCTGTTGTTCGCCCGCAACCTGGCGATCGGCGGCGACCACCTGACGCGCGCCGTCGCCGACAGGCTGGCGATCGGCTTCCAGGATGCCCGGACGTTGCGGATAAAACTGTGCGCCGGCGCGGCGGCCGGCACGAATACCGGGGCCAATAGCCTGCAAGTTGAAAGCGCCTGCCGGCAGGCGTTGGAAGAGCTGATTCAAGACCTGGACGGCTGCCGGCGCGAGCACGAACTGGCGTTCCCGCATCTGGCCGTCAATCGCCTGATATTTGTTGGCGGCGAAGCCCGGCACGAAGGTCTGTGCCAACACATCGCGGACAGTTTGAAATTGCCTGGGCAAACCGGGGATTGCTTGTGCCGGATGGCCCGCAACAGCCGGATCGGCATCGAATCGGCGATCGACCGCCGGCATCCCCAGCCAGCCTGGTCGGCGGCGATTGGACTGAGCATGGGGCCCAGTTCCGGAGAATGAAATTCCGGGGTCATCGCGTATGGCGGCGGCGCGGGAAAACGGGATTAATGCAACGCTCAACACTCAACGCTCAACGCTCAACGTCGAAGTGAGGAAAAGACAAACTCCGGGGCATTTTGGCATTTGGTTCAAAGTTGAGCGTTGAGTGTTGAGTGTTGAGCGTTGCATTTGCCAACCCGATTTTACCCTTCGAACCCTACTCACCCTCCTCCCGATTCCTGTCGATAAACCACAATGAGCGCGCCGTCATTACGCCCGAATAAAAACCCATGATCGATCAAATCCTCCAAATCGCGGTCAAGGCCGGGGCTTCGGACGTGCATCTCCATGCCGGGTCGCCGCCACTGCTGCGCATCAACACGGTCATCCAAGCTGCGGATTTTGCAAGCCTCAGCGCGCGGGATTGCGAGGCTGTCGCCCGGGACCTCATGGACGAACACCGCTGGACCAATTTCCAGGAAAAACGAGACGCGGATTTCTCGCATGAAATCCCCGGGTTGGCACGCTTCCGCATCAACGCGCATTTCCAACGGCAAACCATCGCGCTGGCCATCCGAACCATCTGCAACCGCGTGCGGCCGCTGAGCGAATTGTTCCTGCCGGAAATCGTCACGAAACTCACGGCGATCTCCCGCGGATTGGTTCTGGTCACCGGACCGACCGGAAGCGGCAAGAGCACCACCCTGGCAGCCATGGTGGACCAGATCAACCGCCGCGACCACGCCCACATTGTCACCCTGGAAGACCCCGTGGAATACGTCCTCACCGGCGTCAACTGCGCCATCGAACAACGGGAAGTCGGGTCCGACGTCCGCGATTTCGCGTCCGGACTCCGCCATGTCCTGCGCCAGGACCCGGACACAATTCTGCTGGGCGAAATGCGCGACCTGGAAACCACCAGCGCGGCGATCACCGCCGCCGAGACCGGGCACCTCGTCCTCAGCACCCTGCACACGGCGAACGCGCCGCAAACGATCGAGCGCATCATCGACATCTACCCCACGCATCAGCAAAACCAAATCCGCTCGATGCTGGCCAGCACGTTGCAGGCGGTCATCAGCCAGACGCTTTTGCCGCGTAGCGACGAGCCCGGCATGATCCCCGCCGTCGAGATCATGATCTGCAATCAGCCGGTGAAAAGCTGCATTCGCGAGAACCGCATATTCGAGATTCCCAACGTCATCGAAACCAGCCGCGCCCTGGGCATGCAATCGCTGGACTATTCGATTCAACAACTTTTCCGCAATGGGTACATCAGCCGGGAGACGGCCGTGGGGCATGCGATTCAACCGGAGAAGATCGAGCGGGCGCTGGTGGCGTAGGGAAAAAAGCGGGATTCAAAATCCGTTGCTCCGATTCTCGCCGACGATGAAGTTGAACCACGCTTCAGGTATAAGGCCGTGTGATTCGGGCGTGATGATTGTCCTTTTGACGGCCTGTTATTTTCGTCGGTTGGAGGAGAAGCCGGGACATTTGCCGAAATAATTCTTGGCAACGAAATTCAGAGCCAACCGATTTCAAAATCCATCCCCTCTACACCTGAGAAAGAGAGAACTTCATGGGCGTCCTATTCCTGCTGCTATGCCTCAACATCGCGATTTCCATTTGGAACGCCTATGCGACGGGCAAGGCGTGGGTCGAGGCCAAATACGTGGGCGGCTGGCCGCGGTTTATGACGTGGATGGGGGCGATCATGGCGGCGAGCGGGTTGAGCTGGTGCATCCTGATCCTGCTGATTCTGGGGGCCGTAAGCGGCGGGAAGCTCACGCCGTACTGGGGCGAGGTCGGGATGGATTTGGGATACATCCTGATCGTGCCGGGAATCCTTTTCTCCGGACTGATGATCACGATCGACAGTTGGGCTCGAGCCTTCCGCACGCGCGGGATTCTGAACTATGGAGTGGCGGGTTATAACAGCTTTGCCCAGGTCTATAACACCTACCACGCGATCCGAGGCGTCGGGCCGGCTTTCGCAAAAGTCTTCGAGGCATTCGTCGGAAAGGGCAAGAAGAACGGCTCCGCGCTGGTGCTGATCCTCGTGGTGTTCGCGTTGGCGGCGGGCATCCTCATCACGGCGGCGATCATCCATCACGTGGCCGCCGGGGCTCCGCTGCCTAGTTATGAGGAAGCCCAGAATCGGTTGCAACCGGCGTAACAGCCGACCGATGCGGCGCCGATCCGCATTTTTGACGAAACCAGGAAACCACGGGAAACCAGGGGAAACCAGGGACAGTCACCTATTTCCATAAAACGGAAATAGGTGACTGTCCCTGGTTTCTTGGTTTTGAAATAGGTGACTGTCCCTGATTTCCCGGATAATGATAGCGGCGACGTTCTCATCAGCCCACCCCCGCCCTCTCCCGGTATACTAGCGACCGTGAGTTACGACGTGCAGATATATTCCGTAAGGGCTTTCGACGCGGCGATATTTGAGGGCGTCAAGGGTTGGAACCCCAAGCAGTGTAGTTTCCAAACCGCCAGTTGGCAGATTGTCGTAAACCCCTCCGACAAAATCCTTCCGGAAGACATCGAAGATGAGATTGCCTCGCTGCTCCCCGGCATCAGCTTTCTGACCGAATTGAATCTTGAAGGCCGGAGCACGGACGTGGCAAAGCGTCGGTTGCGCTCGGCGGCAAAAGCGATCGCCAAGGCGACACACGGAGTCGTCGTAAACCCGCAGGAGGACACGATTGAAACGCCTGCCGGAGTGTCACGGTTTTCACCTTCGCCGAAGGAGGAACGCTTCTCCGTCATCCAGCTCTCGTGGTGGTTCCTGAACGACGCCCTGCTGGGCCGCGCCAAACGGGAATCGTTTTTCGGCCTTCTCGAACGACAATTGCCCGAGGCAATGCCAAAGAGATACGGGTTGTACGAGCCGCCGCAACACGTGTATGCCCAAACCGGGAAGGAGCACCTCCATCAGTTCTTGGATGAGAATCTGCATGACCCGATCGTATGGTATGCGCACCGTCCCGTTGCTTCGGTACATCTGGCATTTCCCAAGCCGCTTGGCGCGAGCCGGCAGGGCTTTCGCTCGAATTTGGTGGAAATTGAAATCGAGTCCGCGGCGCTCAATCAGCCTGGATGGGCTGAAAATCTGCCGCGTTTCTGGCGTCAGACGTCTGGGTTGTTACGGCCCATCTACGGAGACGTGCGTAAGATCGGTGGATATGTTCGCCATGGCGCGGCGGTCTATGTTACCGCAGATTCTTTGGAACAGTCCGACGAGACCACGCGGAGTTGGTTTTGGAGAGGCATTCCGCTGAATCTCGGCCAAGCCGTGGTCTTGGGCGATGATTACCAGAAATTATGGCCGGATTTTGTCGCCAAATCCCAAATCGAGGACGGGTTGGCGTTCGCTTCGACAGCGGATTGGTCGTCGGAGGAGGATTTGTCGCAGCGCGTGGGACGGGTTCCCAAAGCGCTGGCGCTGCGCCCACTGGCGGGAATGGGTCGGTCGCAACAATATCCCGAAGTCTGGCCCTTTGGCCCTGTGTTCGATCCGCCGAACGCCTGAACGGTTTAGTCCGGCGCCAAGTCGTCACCTGAAATATGTCGGTCGGTTCAACGAAGGGACCAAATGGGTTGGGAGTTGCCTTAACAGGCGATGCTCAGTTCGGCGGGGGAACGGTCCGGTTCATGTCGGGGATTTTTCCCCACGGCTCGGGCCGGGGCGTGGTTCACGTAGTAGTCCCAAAGGATTTGGGGATCGCGAATGTCGCGGCGATAAAACTCGGAACAATACCAGCGATTGAGCATCCCCATCGCTTGATCGAATCTCTCCGCAAAATCCGCCGCCCCGCCGCTTCTGACGTAGTAAATCACAAGCAGTTCCGGATCATCGATCTTCCGGCCGTAAAATTCCGAACAAAACCAGCGATTAATGGGGCCGAATGCCTCGGCCAATTGAAGCCGAACGCGAAACTTCATGATGACGCGCCTCCGATGCCATATATTCTATCGATCGGCAGGCGAGAGGAAAGAGGTGGGCTGACGAAAACGTCGCCCTTGTTCTCATCCAATTTGGTTACGCTGGCGAGCCTGTTCAGAGAGGCGGCTTGCTCAGCTTTACCGGCTTTGCTTCCCGCGCGCTGGCGTAAAGTGCGTCCATCAGCCAGCTATGCAGAATTCCATAACGCACGGGACAGCGCGGTTGGGCCCTGCCCAGCAGGCAGTCCACAAAATTCTCCACGGGGGTATAGTGTGTCTGCGTCACCTGCGGATACTTCACGATCCCCTTCTCATTCCATTGCTCGATCCGGCCGCCGTGAATTCCCGTGCCGATCCGGCCCTTGTCGCCGGCGATTAAAATTCCTTCCTGCCAACCGGGGGTGTTGGCGGAAATGGTGACGCTGCCCAGCAGGTTTGGCTCCCAGCGGATTGTCATCGCCGCGTTGATGTCCACTTCCAGACCCTTGTTGTCGGTGACGCAGAAGACCTCGAGCGCCGGGCGATCCACCAGCCAGGTGATGGCGTTGAACAGATGCGCCCCGGTATCGTACATCTGCCCCCCGCCGGACTGTTTGGGATCATGCCGCCAGGTGCCGGCGCAGATTTTCTTCCAACCCTGACAGGAATGGGCGGTGATCGTCTGGAGTTCACCCAAAGCCCCGGCTTGAATCTGCTGGCGGATGTAAGCGAACTCCTGGGTGAACGGCGCCTGGAACGCGATCTGAAAATGCCTGCCCGTGCTTTCGATCTTCTTCTTGAGGTCCTGGGCATGAGCCGAATTCGTGACCATCGGCTTTTCGACCAGCACGTCGTAGCCATGTTCCAGGCAAGCAACCGCCTGCTCGAAATGCAGATAATGCGGGGTGACAATCACCACCGCGCGTAATCCGGCGGGCGGACTGGTCAGCATTGCATCGAGCGAGTCATACGTCGCAACGGACGGGTCGCTGTTGAGCAAATCCTTATGTTTCTGCTGATACGCCGCCGGCCGGATGTCCACCAGAGCCGCGACCTCGGCGTCGGCGAGCCGGCCGATCAACTTGACGTGCTCCCCGCCCATTCCGCCGCAGCCGACTACCGCTAACTTCACTTTGTCCGCCATGTGCTATCTCCTATGTTGCCCGACGGCAATCGCCGGAACGAGAAAACGGGACAGGTCCAATATCTCCCGTATCGCCTAATTGGACCTGTTCCGTTTTCTGCTCACATCCCCCAACAATCGCGCCGATGACGTAAAACGCCTCCGCCCCCGACGCGACCTTTTCCGGCAGGGGCGCGTCCGGCGATTCGTGCGACAGATCATCCTCGCAGGCGAAGAACCGCACGAACGGCCGGCGCTTTTGCGTGGCCTGATCGCGGATCGTCCCGCGCAGCATCGGATAGCGGGACTCCAGCGCATCCAGAACCGAGCGTTGCGTGACCTGGCCGTCGACGTCCAGCTTCACCTCGCGGCCGACACCGGCCAGAGTGCGAAGATGCTGCGGAAGCACGACTCGGATCATGACAATGTCTGAACCTCGACGGACACCACGGCGGGAAGATCGCGGACGATCGGGGCCCAGTTGTCTCCGGCATCGGCGGAGGCGTAGACCTGGCCGCCGGTCGTTCCGAAATAGACCCCGCACGAATCGAGCGAATCCACGGCCATCGCTTCGCGCAATACGTTGACGTAGCAGTCGCGTTGCGGCAGACCGTTGGTCAGCGGCTCCCACTCGCCTCCGCCGGTGCGGCTGCGGTACACGCGCAGTTTTCCCTCGGGCGGATAATGTTCCGAATCGCTCTTGATCGGCACGACGTAAATCGTCTGGGGCTCATGGGCGTGAACGTCGATGGGGAACCCGAAATCGCTCGGCAAATTCCCACTGACCTCCTTCCACGAATCGCCGCCGTCGTCGCTGCGCATCACGTCCCAGTGCTTCTGCATGAACAAGACGTCCGGATGCGACGGGTGCATCGCGATGCGGTGAACGCAATGGCCGACCTCGGCGGTCGGGTTGGGAATGTACTGCGATCTCAGTCCGCGATTGATGGGTTGCCAGGTCTGGCCGGCGTCGTCGGTTCGAAAGGCCCCGGCGGCGGAGATGGCGATGAAAATGCGTCCGGGATTCTTCGGATCGAGAAGTATCGTATGCAGGCACATTCCCCCCGCCCCCGGTTGCCAGCGCGGCCCGGAACCGTGCCCACGCAGCCCGGGCAGTTCCTGCCAGGTCTGCCCGGCGTCGTTGGAACGGAACAGCGCGGCGTCCTCCACGCCGGCATAAACAATGTCCGGATCGGTCAGCGACGGCTCCAGATGCCACGCTCGCTTGAACTCCCAGGGATGCGGCGTGCCGTCGTACCACTGGTGCGTGCCCGGGACGCCGTCGTAGGCAAATTTATTCCCTACCGGCGTCCACGTTTTCCCGCCGTCGTTGGATCGCTGAATCACCTGCCCAAACCAACCGCTGGACTGCGAAGCATAAATCCGATTTGGATCGACCGGCGAGCCCTTGAGATGATAAATCTCCCAGCCGCCAAAATGCGGCCCACTGATATCCCAGCGCCGGCGCTTGCCGTCGGACGTCAGGACGAAGGCGCCCTTGCGCGTCCCGACCAATACCCGGACTTCGCTCATCAGAGACCTCCCTTTGAATATGGCCGGATGATAACCCAATCACCTTAAGATGAAACTGCGAGGGCCGGATAGCCATTCGCTCGATGCCGGGGGATAATAGACGGGATGCCGATGCGCGCCTTCATCGTCCTTCTGGCGTTGTCGCCGATCCCGTTTTTGCTCTGTTTGGCCGGTTTTGGATTCGCATTTGACACGGTGCTGGGAAGCTTGGCCGGCGATGCCGCCATATTCGTCCCGTTGGCATTCCTGGCGTTTTCAAAGGATGTGGCGGCATCCGAGAGTTGCCGGGGCTGGCTTCGGTGGGCGCTGGGCAGCTCGCTGCTACTGCTTCCCGCCATGGCTCTGCATTTTGCGCCAATGTTTTCGATGAAATATAGCCAGGGCGGCCAAATCCGGCTCGATCCTCCGCCGCACCAGATGCCCGTCGAAGGCGCGGCATTTCTCCGCGGCCTGAGCGTCAAGGATGGCGTGATGATTTTGAAATCGGAGCCGGATGAGGATAGCAATTCCAAGTCGCCGTTCACCGCTTGCGACTACCTGGAATGGTTCTCTCCGCCGTCGCACTTCTACGACGAGAACGGAAATGGATTGGACTTTCGAATGAACGGAAATGACGTGCTGCATTTCCAGGACGACCGCGGCGGATATGCGGACGTTAAATGGGACGGCAAACAATTTGTCCTGCTGGCCAGCCATTGGGCCGACCAGGCCGACAGCGCCAAAACGCCAGGCGCCGCGGCGGCGCTGGCCGGCAAGTTTGGCGATCTTCTTCTGGTCCTCTGTCCGATGCTGGCGTGGCTGCTGATCACCAGATTCGCGTGGCGGCATTTTCAGGAGTCCGCGGAGCCGGCGCCGTCGCTCGTGCTGGCCGCCGTGCTGCAGATCGCCGGGATGATCATTCTGGTATTCGCCGTCCTGTCAGCCCCCGCCGCGCCGGATGAAGTGGCTGGCGGCTTGCTGGTTGCGATTCTGTTATTCGCATCGGCCTGCTCTATTGCCGGGCTTTTCATGCTGGCCTGGAAGCTGCTGGGCGTCAGGCTTGAAGCCGCCCAATATATCTGAAGGGGGATTGGGGAATCCCCACGGCGGCGCCGTGGGCGTTCCGGTCTGTGCTGTTCTACTTGCCCGCGGCGGGAGCCACCTGGCACTGAAAGGTGAATTCCGTTCCCCCGCTCACCTGAGTCGCCTCGGTTGCGGGGGTGGTGTATTTGCTCGATCCCTTCTCGTCCCCCTTGACGATCATTCCGGCGGCGACGTCCACCAGGACCGTCGCGGTGTAACTCGTGTCTTCTTCCACGTTGCCGTCTTCGTGATAGATGATGGCTACCGAGTTGGAAATCTGCGCCATCTGTTTGCCGTCGATCGTCTTGATCCAATCCAATCGGCACACGGACGCCATGCGATCGTTGGGGCCCAGTTCCGCGTGGCGGCCGGCCTTGGCGGTGTTGTCCCAGGTTTCTCCGACGGCCACGGGAATGTCGGGATAAAAATCCTCGTCGGGGGTGATGAAGTTGTTGAGCATATCCAGGTCGTCATCGGCGGCATTGCCGGAGAAATCATTGCTGATCGACTCGTCCGGGTGCCGCGCCAAAACGATGGTCTTGCCGGCGAACGGGCAGGGGATTTTCTTTTCCGGTCCGTCGGCGTCCTTGGCGGTGTCGAAGCTGTCGGGATCGACGTCCGCTTGCGCGCGTGTTGCCGATCCGCCCTTCTCGTCCAGGATGGCCAGCGTCACCTTCCAACTCAGGGCGGTGGTGGTATTTGTGGCGGTCTGCTTGCCGTTGGTCGTCGCGGTGGAATTGACTTTGCATTCATAGTGAATGGAATTCGACACCTTCTGCCCCACGTGCAGGTTTTCGTGAAGGGTGTACTTCTCATCCGCCGCGGAGGCTTTGCCTTCCGCCGCGGCCGAACCGCAGATCGCGGCTGTTGAGAAGAGAACAAGAATCGTGCGCCAAATCATCGTCGTCCTTTGCGCGTTTTGAGAAAAAAGGGGTCATAAGCCATTTCGGAAATGGCTTATGACCCCTTTTTCTCACGGCTTGACCGCCAGCAATCCAAGCAGCCGGTCTCGGAAGTCCGCGCACTGCTTGGCCAGATCGGTCACAAACGCCTTGCGTGCGGGATCGTCCTCGCGCGCGATCAGGGCCTTGCACAAAACTTCGCCATATTCCATGGCCTGCGCCTGCGCGTAGATCAGCCGCAGTTCGAACGTCCTTCCGCTGGAAAACAGCAGTTCTTTTTCCTCGATCGAGGAGTCGAGGTCGCGGGATTCCTGCTCGACGCGAGGAAGATCGGGAACGTCGAATTCAATGCGAGCATCGGTTTTTGGAAACTCATCCATCCGCGTTTTCGCCGCCCGGCAGGCGTCGGAGATTTCCTTCACCGTGCCCGCCACCGGTTCATCCGCGTGCTTGAGGATGAGGATTTTGCTCGCGTCGCTTTCATCGCTCATGAGTTGGTGGAGCAAGCTGTACCCTTCGTTGGCCTGGCGAATCGGTCCGTCGTTGTGCGACACCGGCTTCGGAATTGCGGAGTACAAGCAACCGGCGACGGCGCCGACGGCAGCCGTAACGCACAGGCGCTTGGCAACCTTCCTGTTCATGCAATCTCCCTAAGAGTGTCACGGACGCTCACGGCAATTCGCCGGTCCGCCCCATGACGGAGGCAACCGTCGCCACCAATTCCGCCGGCTCCACCGGCTTGGAGACGTGCACCTGATATCCCGACATCAGCGCCCGCGTCCTGTCTTCCGAGCGTGCGAAGGCCGTCAGGGCTATCGCCGGTATTTTCCCTCCGCTCTGGGCGGTCATCGCCCGGACCTGCCGGAGAAAATCGTATCCATCCACCTGCGGCATGCCGATGTCGCTGAGCAGAACATCCGGCTTTTGCTGGACGAGGATGGGCATGGCCTCGGCGGCGGAACCGGCGGTCAGAACCTCCGCCTTGCAATCCTCCAGCACCCGCTTGATCAGTTCGCGCGCATCCAGTTCATCATCCACGACCAGGACCTTGAGGCCCTGAAGCTGGGAACGGGAGGCCGCCGCCGGCACGATTCCCGCGGCCGCGCGCGGATGGAGACGATCCGCTTCACCCGCCTGCGCGTGAACGGCCATGAGGGGAAGCTGCACGATGAACGATGAACCCTGACCGATTCCGTGACTCGTTGCCCGTATGCTGCCGCCATGCAACTCGACCAGTTGCTTGGCAATTGCCAGTCCGATCCCCAATCCGCCCTGCTTGCGGGTGGTCGATGAATCGGCTTGGCGGAAGCGGTCGAAGACGAAGGGCAGGAATTCGGCGGCAATCCCCTGCCCGGTATCGGCGACGGTCAACTCGACGTGCGAGTTCACCCGTTCGAGGATGACCTGCACCCGTGCGCCCTTGGGAGTGAATTTGATGGCGTTGGAGAGAAGGTTCCAGACGACCTGCTGCAAGCGGCCCGGATCGCCCGCGACCGGCGCCGCCAACGGGTCCAGAATCTTCTCCAGCCTGACGCCCTTGGCGTCGGCGGCGGGCTTCACCGAATCGATCGCCGCCTCGATGATCGTCACCGGTAAAACCCGCTGAATGTCCAGGCGCAGCTTTCCCGAGATAATCCGGCTCATGTCGAGCAAATCCTCGATCAGCCGGGTTTGCACGCGCGCGTTCCGCTCGATCGTCGAAAGCCCTTGCAGCAAATCGTTGGCGTCGTGGTTTGGCTGAAGCAACAAATGAGCCCACCCGACGATGGCGTTCAGGGGCGTGCGCAGCTCGTGCGACATCGTTGCCAAAAACTCGTCCTTCATCCGGCTGGCGTGCTCGGCGGCGCTGCGAGCGGCGCGCTCGCTGGCGAGCAACCGAGATTTCTCCTCTTCCGAGCGTTTGCGCTCCGAAATATCGCGCCAAATGACTTGAATCGCCCTGCCCCCCCGCCATGGAACCGCCACCGCAATGGCTTCCACCGGAAACGTCGAACCATCCAACCGTACGCATTCTTCATTTACAGGCGGAACGCTTCCCCCCTGATTAGCCATCTGCCTGATTCGCGATTCCACGATGGCTCTGTATTGCGGCGCAACAAAGTCCAACGGGGACCGGCCAAGGATCTGGCTGGCATCGGCCGCGCCAATCAACTTCACGGCCGCGGCGTTGACGTAGACGATCCGTCCATTGGCGTTGACGAACAGCGCATCGGGGCTCAGATCGATCAACGACCGATACCGCCCTTCGCTTTCGTCCCGCTCCGCCGCGCTTTGCGCCGCCGCCAGCGTGCTATGGTGCTCCGCTGTCGCCATCCGGCGAATCGCAAACAATGCGGTCAGCAGCATCGCCGAAATCGCAAACGCGGCAAACGGCAACAGGTGCTGGCTAACCCGCGGCATCGTCATCCCCAGGATCCGGCTCCCGAACATCAGCAGCAGCGCCGCGAACATCACCAGCCATGGCCGCCGATCCGCCGCCTCCCGCGACATCCGCAGCGCAAACAGCATCGCCGCAAGCTGCAATATCGCAGACAAAAACCAGACCGTGGCATCGAAACGATCCATTTGACCCCTCATTCTACCCGCAAGAATGGGAAATCCGAATGCCCAATTCTACGCCGTGCGAAGGGGGCGTGGCGAAAGATTATTGCAAGGTCGGAAGAACCCCCACCCCAACCCTCCCCCTGAGTACAGGGGGAAAGGTCGGGTTCCGCAAAAAATTATGGCCGCACCATGCGAAGGTTCCATTTGGCATTTGGCATTTGGCATTCGGCGTTCATACAATCCCCATCATGAAGTATTTCTACGGCGAATTCGACGGACAGGAATTCCCAACGCCTGACAAACTCTTCGGCTTCGATCAGATCATGCAGTTCATCATGGAACATGGCGAGCAAGCCCTTCAGGCGATCGAAGAGATGATGAACGATCCGAAAAACCAGGCCCAATCCGACATCCTCGAACAACTCCTCAAGGACGGCATGCTGGACAAGGACGAGAAGGGCCGGCTGCGCCTGACTCCCCGGGCGGTCACCAAAATGCAGCGAAAAGCGCTCATGGAGGTCTTCGCCAATCTCAAGGAGGGACAGCGCGAAGGCCACGAGCGCATCACCCCCGGCCTCGGCGGTGAGCGCATCGACGGCACAAAGCCGTATGCCTATGGCGACCCTGTCGCCGAGTTGGATTTCCATCAAACGCTTCACAACGCACTGACGCGGCACGGCCTGCCCGTCGAATCCGGGGGCCGGCGCAGAATCCGATTCGATGAAAAGGATTTCGAGCTTCATCTGCACGAAGGCGTCACGAGTTGCTCGACGGTCGTCCTGCTGGACATGAGCGGGTCAATGATGCGTTACGGCCGGTTTCTTTCCGCCAAGCGCGTCGCCATGGCGATGCAGGCGCTGATCCGCGGCAGATTTCCGCAGGACTCGATCGACTTCGTCGGGTTCTATTCCGGCGCCGCCAGGATCCCCGAGGCCATGCTTCCCCTGGCCATGCCTAAACCCGTCACGATTTACGATTATCAGGTTCGCCTGCGGGTTCCGATCAACCAGCTTGGCAAGGCCCCGCAGCATTTCACGAACCTGCACATGGGCCTGCAGCTCGCCCGGCGCATCCTCCGCAAAGGAACCAGCGAGAACAAGCAGATTTTCATCATCACCGACGGCCAGCCGACCGCTCACGTCGAGGGCGATTATGTCTATCTGCTGTATCCTCCCGATCCGCGCAGCACGGTTGCGACGCTCAAGGAGGCCGTGCTGGCGGTCCGCGAGGGCTGCCGCATCAGCACCTTCGCTTTAATCGAGGATTATTGGGGAATGGATTGGGTTGGATTCGTCGATCAGTTGACGAAGCTGACCAAAGGCGTCGCGTTTTACACCAGCAGCGGTGAACTTGCCTCGTGCATCATGGAGAGTTATCTCAGCGGCCGGAAGAAGAAGCAGTACATCGCATAACCAATATGCCCCTCAAACTCCTCGGCATCAGCGGCAGCCTCCGGTCTCGTTCCAGCGGACTGCGCGCGCTGAGCGTGCTGCTGGAATCCGCCAGGGAATTCGGAGCTGAAACCCGGCTGCTGGATTTGCGCCAGGCGGACCTGCCGATGTACAACCCCGAAGCCGACCCGGATTCCCGCGTCACGCGCGTCATGTCCGACGTCACCTGGGCGGAGGCGTTCGTCCTGTCCTCGCCGGATTATCACGGCGCCATGTCGGGCGCGATGAAGAATTTCCTGGATTACCACTGGGGCGAGTTCAGCGGAAAGCTCTTCGGATATCTCTGTTCCTCGCACGAAAAAGGGATCACGGTCATGGAAGGCATGCGCCTGGCGGTGCGCCAGTGTTATGGGTGGAGCCTTCCGTATGGCCTTGCAATCGACGGCAAACAAGACCTGGACGCCGATGGCCGGATCAAGAATCCCGCCCTTCAATCGCGGCTGCGAATGGCCGCCCGCGACCTGGTCGTCTACGGCTCGCTGCTGTACACGCAATTTATCGAAGACATCGCCCGGAACACGCCGGAAACGTTCGCGGCTAGATATTCCTGAGCCAATCCTTCTGACAAGCCCGTTAATGCAACGCTCAACACTCAACACTCAACGCTCAACGTTGAAGTCAAGAGACGGCAAATTGCGTGGTATTTTGGCATTTCCTTGAAGGCTGAGCGTTGAGCCGGGCAGGCGAAGCCTCCCGCGTTGAGTGTTGAGCGTTGCATTAATCCCGCCCCTTTTCGCCCTTCAAATCCCCCCCTCCTTGACGAATCCTTCGCGTTCTCCTACGAATAACCCATGCCCCCCAGCGCCGCTGAGGTCATCGAAACCTTCGAAGCCGCCGCTGAAGAGAATCGCCTTTCTTCTCTGCGTCACGATCAAACGGTGATCCTTCCGGCGACCGGGGAGGCGTGGATGACCGGCGACATTCACGATCACCGCACCAATTTCTCAAAGCTCGTCCGTGCCGCTGACTTGCCCAACCATCCGCACCGCCATCTGATCCTCCACGAACTCATCCACGGCGATCATTACGACCCGGCCGGCGCCGAGGACAGTTGGCACATGCTTTATAGGGCCGCCGAACTCAAATGCTCGTTCTCCAGTCAGGTCCATTTCCTCCTGGCCAATCACGATCTGGCGCAGATTCAGGGGGAAGGGATCATGAAAGCGGGCTTCAGCGTCTGCGAAGCGTTCACGGCGGGAGTCAATCGCGATTTCGGCGCCGGCGGCGACGGGGTCAGCTTTTCCATCAGCGAATTCCTCTTGTCCTTTCCCCTGGCGGTGAGATGTCCGCACGGATTATTTTTCTGTCACAGCCTTCCGACCGACGGGCAGATCGACACGTTCGATTTCACGGTTTTCGACCGCGCTCTGAATGGCCGCGACTATCAAAGGAAAACCGGCCCGGTGTATCAATTGATATGGGGCCGCAACATGAGCCCCGCCACCGCCTGCAAATTTGCCGAGGCCGTCTACACCAAAATGCTGGTCACCGGCCATCAGCCGCAGGAGACCGGCTACGCCGTCAACGGCGAACAGCATCTGATCCTGGCCTCTGACCACAACCAGGGCGTATTTCTGCCCATCGACCTGGACAAGCCCTACGACATGCCCCGTCTTCTAAAGCGGATTCGCAAATTCGCGGCGCTCGATGTATAAAAAATGTCATTGGTCATTTGTCATTAGTTAGTGGCGATTGCGAAATCCGCACGTGACCAATGACAAGTGACCAATGACAAGTGACCAATGACAAGTGACCAATGACAAGTGACCAATGACAAGTGACCAATGACAAATGACCAATGACTTCATCCAAAACCTCTTCGCCGAGCGCATCGGCGGCAAGTCTTTCGGTAAGGGAACCGAGATCTATAAATTCGAGAAGATCAAGCGCGCCAAACGCGCCGCGCGGGCGGCCAATCCGGGCGCGGAATTGATCGACATGGGCGTCGGCGAGCCGGACGACATGGCCTTTCCGGATTGCGTGCAGGCCCTGGCCAGGGCGGCGGCAAAGAGCGAGAACCGCACCTACGCCGACAACGGCGGTTCGCTTTTCAAGGAAGCCGCGGCGCGCTGGATGCAAAACGTCTGCGCCGTGGCCAGCATCGACCCGGCGACGCAGATCGTCCACTCCATCGGCTCCAAAGCGGCGCTGTCCATCCTCCCGGCGTGCCTCATCAATCCCGGCGACGTCGCGCTGATGACCACGCCCGGCTACCCCGTGTTCGCAACCCACAGCCAATATTACGGCGGCGAGGTTTACAATCTCCCTCTGCTGGAAAAAAACAATTTTCTCCCCGATTTGAATTCCATTCCCGCGGAAACGCTCCGCCATGCCAAATCGCTGGTCATCAATTATCCCAATAATCCCACCGGCGCATCGGCGAGCCCTGAATTCTTCGCCTCCGTCGTGGAATTCGCCAAACAACATCGTCTGGTGGTGATCCACGACGCCGCGTACGCCGCGCTGGTGTTCGAAGGCAAACCGCTTTCATTCCTGGCCACGCCCGGGGCCATCGACGTGGGGATTGAACTGCACTCCATGAGCAAGAGCTTCAACATGACGGGCTGGCGGCTCGGCTTCGTGGCGGGCAATCCGCTGCTCGTCCGCGCCTATGCGGATGTCAAGGACAACACCGATTCCGGCCAATTCCTGGCCATCCAGGAAGCCTGCGCTTACGCGCTGGATCACCCCGAGATCACCCGGGCCGTCGCCGCCAAATATTCCCGCCGCATGGACGGCCTGGTGGCCGTCCTGAATCGTCACGGCCTGCCGGCGAAAAAGCCGAGGGGATCGTTCTTCCTGTACGTGAAATCCCCCCGCAGCGGGATCGGCAAGGACGGCAAGCGCGTGACGTTCGAGCGCGCCGAGAATTTCAGCCACTGGCTCATCACCGAAAAGCTGATCAGCACCGTCCCCTGGGACGACGCCGGGGCGTACGTGCGCTTCAGCGTAACGTTTTCAGCCAGGGACATCCCCGATGAGCGTCGCGTCCTGTCAGAAATCGACCGCCGACTGGCAGATGCCGGTTTCGAATTCTGACTTTTCTGCAGGGTCATGCGACATATAATTTAGGTCATCCGATATATATCTTAGGTCAGCCTTTATGCTTGCAAACTTACTTGGTTCAGTCAACAAAGAACGGGCGCTCATTTACCTCGCTGGCCGAGGGCGCGGTTACGCGCGCGAGATCGCCCGCTTCTTCGGCGCGCCGCTGTTTCCGGTGCAAAACGCCATGGAGAAGCTGGAGGCGGCTGGCGTCCTGGTCAGCCGGGCCATCGGCAACACGCGCGAGTATGAGTTCAACCCGCGCTACCCGGCGCGGGCCGAACTGGCGGCGCTGTTGAACCGCGCGCTATCTCTCTATCCGGCAACACTGCGAGACAAACTCCTGCTAACCCGTTCCCGCCCCCGGCGAAAGGGCAAGCCGCTTTGATACCCATAGCCGACATGTCGGCAGAAGTGAAGTTCGGAATATTCGAGTAAGGGCTGTGACACGGTTCGATAGTGGGTCGATTTGAACATTGACGCGCTTGGGATTGCCCAGGGAGCAAGCTCCCTGGGCTTTTAATTGTGAAAGTGACCCACTACCCGCCGTTCCCGCTGATTGTTTGAATTTTGCCCGCGCGCTACGCTCTTTCCAGCAGAACGGAGTCCGACATGCACATCAGGTATTTTATATTTGAATGGAAACCTAGCTGCATCCTAGTTTCATGTCCCCCCCGCTCGGTGCGTGACGCAATCGGCGGGCAGTCTTCTCTTGTTCCCTCTCCCTGTACTCAGGGGGAGGGTTAGGGTGGGGGTCCGAAGGCTTCCAATTCGCCAAGGTGTCTGGCAAACGTTCTCAGTCTTGGCGTCCGATCATGCCGTCCAAGCATCATTACAGGATCGAGTGTTCCGTTGATGCTTCAAGAACCCCCACCCCGCCCCTCCCCCTGATTACAGGGAGAGGGGGAAGGAAACAGGCCGCCGATTGAGTCACGCACCCCCTCGCTCTAAAACCTGCAGAGCGATTCCACGTACTGGGCCGTGCCATCGCGCAGCCAGCCATCGAGCTGCGCTTGATCTTTGAGCTGCGCCCCTCTCGGTCTGGGCACGACAAAGAACTTGCTTGCGACATCCGCCAGGGCCGTCATGTCGCTCCACAGTTTTTCAAACTGGGCGACCGGGAAGACGTCCTCCTGGCCATGTCCCCAGCGCTTTTTCACGTCCTTGAGGGTGATATACGTCGGCATTCTCGCCGCCAACTCCCGGATCGCGCCGGCTAACTTCTGCTGGTCCGCCAAATCCGCCCGGCCCAGTCCGAATGCGGCCAGCAGTTGATCGAGATCGATCCAGGTCGTCATCGAGTTGTAATACGACAGAGCAAATTCATCCTCTTCCCGCGGCATGGCCAGCCCTTCCAGCAGCCGAACGCGCCCGTCCACCCGTGCCAGCCCGCCTCCGCGGTCTTCAATCCGCCGAGTAATGACCTCGAAGGAAAGACATGCGCCCTGGCGGACGTGCAGGCCCAGAATTCGAGGATCGACGTTCGCCCCCAGCGTGTCGATATTGTGCAGCATCACGTATTTCAGCCCAGGCCGCTCGCGCAGGAGGTTCGCCAGCGTGCCATTGAGCAAGAGATTCGGCACCTCGTACCAGTGCCCGACCGGGTGCATGCACTGTAGGGGCAAATTATCCGTGTAATCCGACGCCTCGCCCGCCGTCCGCGCCCAATCGATCAGCGCCGCATGCTCGCTTTGGCGCATTTTCTGTTGCTGCTCATCCAGCAATTTCTGCGGCATTTCCTCCCACGCGAACCGCAAATCGCGCAGCGTTGGAATCAAGCGCAGCCCCACCGCATGTCCTTGTGACAAGTGCAACGGCCCTGAATAGCCGTAATTGGCCTGCGCTCGCAGATACGCCTGGATCGGTTCGTGCGTGAGATAGCTGGTGGAAAAGACGTGCGGAATCTCCACACCGGCCAACTGCCCGATCTTTCGGCTCTTGGCCAGATGCACTTCCACGAAAGTCCGGTGCCGGCCGGCAAGTTTGCAGAAGGGATGCAGCGCCTTCACCACGCCGGCGCCCTGCGTCCATCGGCTCCCGGCGCCGGCCGCCAGCGACAGCACCGCAACCTCGCCCGCCTTCAGCGCCGCCAGGCCACGTTGCGCATCTTCCTCACTTGATCCGCCCGTCACGTCGATCACGTCCTGGTCCTTCACGTCCGTAATCGTCGTCGAGCTTGGCAAGCGATTTTGTGCAAGCCCGATCCGGCCGCTCTTCAAATCCGCGCGAATCCGCTCGTGCTGTTCGCGGTCGAATCCATTTTCCCGCAGAAGCGCCGCCAAATCCTTGGCGTTGTCCGCGGTTTGGCCCTGGCGGACAAAGAGGCGGTCGAACAGGGTGTGCACCATTCCCGCCAGTTCCGTCCGGGATCGCGCCGCCGTTGCGAAGCGATCGAGTTCCGCCGCCTTTACTTTCGTGAGTTGCCGCGGGTCCACCCGGAGCAGCCGCGGCACGACCATCGCGTAATACGCCGCCGGCAGCAACGCCTGATCGTCCTTGAGAAGCCGCGCCAAGGTCCCATGCGGATTGATCGCAAAGTCATAAACGACGGGTTCCATTGCGAATGGCAGCGCGTGCTTCAGTTCCTGCCGGGTTTCGCTCATCATCTTCTGCAAAAAGTCCTGGGCTTCCGCTTTGCGCTCGGGGTCGAAGATGAAACCCATGCCGCCGCCCGACATCCCCCCGAGCATCCAGAATCCCCAAAAACCCTCGCCGAACTTTTCCCCCGTCTTGCGGATCAACGCCTCGGTGTAAAACGTGCTCGCCCAGGGAATGATCGCCTGCAAGGGCCCGAAGAAATTCTCCGTCGTTGCCTTCCCGATCGCCTTGACGTCCTGGTTCTTCAGTGCCGCCAGAATGCGATCGACAATCGCCCCGGCCTGATTGCGCGCGATCCATTCGTTCCCGCTTCGCAGCAGATATTTCTCCGTGACCATCTCCAGGATCGGCCCCACGTTTTGCGCCATCCCGCCATGCACCAGCACCAAACTTTCCTGCAACTGCCGGCGAACTTTTTCGGGCGCGTCCTGGTCGTTCAAAATCCGATGATTGGGCAGCAATCTGCCCCGGCTAACGCCGAATTCCGGATCGCCCGATTGCGCCGCCGCCCCTTCAATGAGCTTGATCCCCGGCCAGATGCCGCCGGAATCCTGCCAGCCCCCGCCGCTGCCCCCGATCCATTCACCCAGGATGGCGCGCGCCGCGACCAATCTTCGCTCATGCTCGGCCAGTTCTCCGGTGAGGGATGCGGCTTGACCTGTCGCGCGCATGCAGACCGAAATCAGCGAACCCAGGAGATTCGTCGAGACCGCCAGACGCGATCCCTTGGGGATATTGTTCACGCTGCTGACGATTTCCAATCCCAGCCCCGGCCCCACCAGCCGGGCAAGCAAATCGGACAAACTCTGGCCGGAACCTTCCATCCCCGGCGGCACGATTCCCGACGCAATCACCGCCGCCTTCAATAGACCCAGATAATCCTTGGCGAAATCGAACAGCTCCGGGAGATTGTCCACGTCCGCCGATGCGCCCAGATCGACGCTCACAAGCCGGATCACCGGCTCATCGATCACCCGCAGGTACGCTTCAATGGGAGGCCTGGGCGACGGGTCCCGGCCGTGCACGGCCAGGTCGATGCTCACGTTGAGCACCCGCGCTCCTTGCGGATAATCCATCCCCAGGAAAAAAATGTCGCTCCAGGCGCCGTGTGACAGGTCCATCCGCACCGGCGTCTTTTCGCCCAGGATCGGGAACGTTCCATCCGCGGATTGCCGCAAAAGCTCGGGGCGAAGACGCAGCGGCGCATCCGCCGGATGCCCGATGCGGAACATCCACTGATTCCCCCGCACGCTCTTCACGCTGCGGCGGACTTGATTGGCGAGCGTTTGGAACGCCAGGTCTTTATACGCCGCCGCCAGGGCGCTGCTGATCGAATCGTTTGCCCCGGTCTTCGCCTGGCTGGCGAGGAAAACGTCTATTCCCTCGTCGAATCGGCGCAATAGAAGATGGTTGTACCCCTCGAACGGCACCAAGCCGCGCGCGTTGGGCGGCAGCATGGGCGGGAGATGGAAACGATGAATCGCGTACAGGAAGAACAGAGCCCGCACGCGGTGATACAAATTCCCCTCGGCCCGGCGGAACCGATCCAGGTCATCGCACTCGGCCAGAAGCTGGGCCGCGGTCGCCTCGCGCGCGACCGCTTCCAGCGAGGTATCGCGAACTCGCGGGTCTTCGCTGGTGATGATGCTTCGGAGCGTGCCTGGCATAACGGAGCTTTCGGAGGATGAATTACTTCTGATCCCGCTGGCGAACCGCCAGCAGATCCACCAGTTGGGCCAGCACTTCATCGCGTTCCCCGCCATCCAGCGCCAGCGCCAGCTGCGCCATCAGCAGGCCATACTTCACTCCAATGTTGTGCCGATGCCCCTGCACTTCGATGGCCAGGTATCGCTCCTTGCGCGCCAGCGCATCCAGCGCCGCCGCCAGCGGCAACCCGGCCTCCTTCTTCACCACCTCGGCGAGTAATTCCATCACCCCGGGCGTCAGCACGTGCATGCCGAAAAAGCAGAGATAATGCCCGGCCCTCAGCCCGGGAATAATCAGCGATTGCTCGGCCTCGGTCGGGGTGGGCTTCTCCAGGATCGTCTCAATTTCATAAACGTGATTGTGCTTCGCCACGCGCCGCCCGCCGACGGCGCCGTAATAGGGCAGCATGCTTTCCCGCGTCGCCTGCACGGCCGAGACGCTGCACGATTCGGCCTTGGCCAGTTCAACCAGTTGCTGCGCGCACCGCTGCGGACCCGTGCTGACGTACAGGTGATCGCTCACCAGGTGCAGGAAGGGCTCGCCGCGGACAAACTCCCGCGCGCAGTACAGCGCATGCGCATATCCAACCGGCGAAGGCTGCTCGATGAGCTGGAGCATCCGCCGATACGGCCCGGCGGCGGCCGCGTAAGCATCCTCCTGCCCCGGCGAAATAACGATGCCGATCTGATCGACCTCGGCGCTGCGCGCCTCCTCGATAATGATCTGAAGGGCGGACTTGGGTTGCCCATCCCGATCCACCAGCGTCTGCAACGGCAAAGCCCGCTGCCCCCGCCCGGCGGCCGTGACCACGGCTTTCTTGATCTTCATAGAATTGTGGTTCTCGCAAGTTGCCCCGCACCGGTCAAGCGCCCCAGGGCGTATCGAGTGATGCAATGTGATGAAACCAGACAAATTGGGGCAAACATCTCAATTCCCATTCCATTTTTATCATGGGCGGTTAACATCGCACAAGAGGTTAATCAAATGTTGCTCACGCCAAAACTGAAATTCGTCGCGGTGGCGATTGCGCTGATGGCCCTGATTTCTACCGGCGTTTGGATTGAGCAATACGCATCGGCGGCCGAGCAGCCCGCCGCTCCCACCACCGCACCGGCGACTTCCCCGGCGCCAGCGGTCGCTTCGGAAATTACCGTCGATTCCGATTTCGATTGCGGAACGCCCGGCGATGCCGTCGTCGATTCTCCAGACCACGTAACCATTACGCTCCAACGCGGCCCGCTCGACTGGTGGATGTTCCGCCTGAAGGGTGTCGCGGGAAAGACCGTGACAATCGAGATCATGCTGAATCCGTCTTCCGCCCGCGCCTCGCTGAACAAATGGAGAACGCTCACTCCGGTCTACGGCGATGCCGCTGATCTAAGTGATCCCGCGACCTTCGCCACCGGGCCGCTCGACGTGGACGTCCTCACGGACCGGCCGGGAATCCGAAATCCCACCACGGATCAGCAAACCTGGCATTACATCAAGGATTCTTCCCTGATTGATACCCGTCATTTCAAGATGACGCAGACGTTTGATATCGACCCCGTCTATATCGCCGGGCGCATTCCGTATCCGCCCGGTTACAGCGCCAAGTTTATCGATGGAATCGCCGCCAATCCGCTGGCGAAAGTGATCGACCTCGGCAAAACTCCCGAAAGCCGGCCGATACGGATCGTTCAGATCGGGGCAACCGACGACGCCTCGCAAGCATCCAAACCAGGCATACTCATTTGTGGAGGTGAACAAGCCTATCAGCCCGATGGAATGTGGGCCTGCCAGGGGTGCATGGAATTTCTCCTGGGCGATTCGGATAAGGCAAAGGCCCTGCGCGACCAGTGTGTGTTTTTCATCATCCCCATGCTGGACCCCGACGGCACGGCTCATTCCGACGGTCGTTTTATTGGCAGCTTTCGCGCCGGCCGGGCGAACCCGACGGCCGTTGCCTACGCGAACTGGCTGCAAAGCCGGGTGCTCGCCGGCGGACGAATTGATTTGGTGCTAGAGTTGCACAGCCTGCAATCGGGGGAATCCGAGCACCTTCAACGGGTGGAAATGAAGGGACTTCCGCCGGAGCGACCCGCGTTAATTGAGGCGTTTCAGAGGATCATTGCCCGGCAATTTACGACAAACAAGCTGACGGTGTTCCGGGCAAACATGAACGGGGGCATACATCGCCCCTATCGTTTTTCAGGCTGGGTGGCGGAACGACTTGGCGCCCTGGACATCATCTATGAAGTGAACGCGCAGGCCCCGGCTGGGCATCTCACGCTGTCGCAACTGAAAGACACGGGCCGGCTTTTTGCCCAGGCCGCGGGCGAATTTTTTGCCTCGGAAAACGGCGCGCGGCTTCTGGCGAGCGCGGACAAGGCGCGCGCCAATCGACAGGCCCGATGGAATGGCAACCCCGCAACCAATCCTTCGCAGGACGCCATAGAATCGGAAGAAGCGGCAGCGGAAAATTCCCAACCGTAGTTTGCCGCGCCGGCGCCCGCCAATTCCGCGGCCCCGAACCGCAAAAGGTTGCGCCAATCGCCAAAACCCGGTATCCTTCACACCCCTCGCCACACGACAGTCGTGCGGCGTCGGTCAAACGCAGGAGAAACTCCATGACTACCGATGTTGACGTGCTGATTATTGGGGCCGGTCCCGCCGGTTCGATCGCCGCTTCGGTCTTGCATCGCGAGGGCTTTCGGTTGCTCGTGGTGGAAAAGCAGCAGTTTCCGCGCTTCGTGATCGGCGAGAGTTTGCTCCCCCGGGTCATGAATTTGTTGCGGGATGCCGGGCTGCTCCAAGCCGTGGAGGACCAGCATTTCATGAGGAAAAACGGCGCGGTGTTTCTCCGCGGAACCCAGAGATGCGATTTCGATTTCTCCGAACAGTCCGGCGACGGTTGGCCGTACACCTTCCAGGTGCCCCGCGCGGATTTCGACAAAACGCTGGCGGATACGGTCGCCGGGCGCGGCGTGGAAATATGCTACGGGCACGGCGTCTCGGCCGTGAAATTCGACGATTCGCACGCCCATGTCACGATTGAACAGCCCGACCACACCCTGGGCGCCGTCACCGCCAGGTTCGTCCTGGATTGCAGCGGATATGGCCGGGTTTTGCCCAGGCTGCTGAATCTGGACAAACCCTCAACGCAGCCGTTCCGCGAATCGCTCTTTACCCACGTGACCGGCGATCAGCGGCCCGAGGGAGCCGCGGAAGGGAAGATCTGGATCTGCGTTCATCCGGATGACGCCTGGATATGGATCATTCCATTTTCCAACGGCAAGACCAGCGTCGGCGTCGTCGCCACGCCGCAATTCTATCAACGATTCCCCGGCGAACCCGCCGTCCAGCTTCGGGCGATTCTCATGAGCGATCCCAACGCGGCGGCGCGGCTGGGCAAGACCGAATTCACCTTCCCGCCCCGGCGCATCGGCGGCTATTCCTGTTCGGTCAAGCAACTTTACGGCCCGCGCTTCGCCCTAGTCGGTAACGCCACGGAATTTCTCGATCCCGTTTTCAGCTCCGGCGTCACCCTGGCCATGGAATCCGCGATGCGCGCGGCACAGGTCCTCACGAAGGAACTGCGCGGCCAACGTCCGAATTGGCAGACGGAATACGCCGATCACCTCATGCAGGGCGTGAACACCTTCCGCGCTTACGTGAACGCCTGGTATGACGGCACGCTCTGCGAAGTTTTCTTCGCTCCGGACAGGGACCTCGACGTGATGCGCAATATCTGTTCGGTTTTAGCCGGATACGTCTGGGACAAATCCAACCCCTATGTCATGCAGGCCCAGCGGGCGCTGTCGCTGTTGTCCAGACTTGTTACCGGGGGCTGATGCGGATGCCGTTTCTTGGGCGATCCGCCGCCATAGCGCATTATCGCCTATTATTTACGTCGTTATTATATGAAATATAACTTATTATAAATAAGATTGTTATGGCTAATTGCGCGATTATTTCTCTCATGTGTTCTTGACAAACCAGCCCGATTCGACGATATTCTATTACTCCTATAGGAATATAGTTATTTGTCTGAAAGGGAGCTGGTTTATGAAGTCGAAGCGGGTATGGGGTTTCACGCTCGTGGAACTGTTGGTCGTCATCGGAATTATTGCACTATTGATTGGCGTCTTACTGCCGGCGCTGGCCAAGGCGCGGGATGAAGCCAACACGGTAAAATGCGCATCCAATCTCCGCGGCATCGGACAGGCAATCGCGGAGTACCTCGCCGAGAATCAGGGTACTTTTCCTCCCTCGAATTTCCCCACGGGCCTGAATATCTCGGGAGGGCAGATAACCGACTGGCCGCCGGTGCTCGGCTATACGCATTGGTCCGCCCTCATCAATGGCAACGCTTGGCAGGCGGCGACGGGTTATCTGCTCGGCTCGAACAGTTCGCCGTCGGCGTCGGCTCCGCAGTTGGCGCCATTTGAAAACACGTCGGCTTGGGGCCAGTTTCAATGCCCCGCGCTCGACAACGGCGGGCTGCCGCCCGCCAACACCTATACGGGAAATAACGACCTTGGAGTTGCAAACGAATCGAATATTCCGAACGTGGTCGATCTGCAGGCGCCCCGGCTGGCATACACGTTGAATGAAGCGCTCTGCCCGCGGTCGTTTATTGCGTACGTCCCGTCGGCTGGCAACCTGCACAACTACAGTTTCGTGCGGGCCTCGCGCGTTCAACACAGCGCGGATACGATACTGGCCACGGAATTGTGGGGATTCCAGTTGGCGGCGGAGACAAACTCGTACATCAATCCAGGCGTGCCGGTGAGCAACAGCCGGCGGCCGGTCAGCGGTTTCATCAGCCTCACCGCGCCTTCTCCGGATCAACTTTACAACTCTCTGAGCCTAAGCAATATCATACCGATCACCCAGCCATTCCTCAGTTACATCGGACCCGATTCCTCGGCCACCCTCGCCGCGGGCTCCAGCCCATCGAGCGAACTCGCGTACGTGGGCCGAAACCACGGAGGCGGCAAGAAATACGGCACGGTTGCCGGCGCAACGACCGGAGGCTGGGATCTGAGGCAGAGCAATTTCCTTTACGTGGACGGGCACGTCGAGACCAAGAACGTGGCCGACACGGTTTACCCAAAATTCCAATGGGGAGATTCGTTTTACAGTTTGCCAAACTGAACGACCTTTGATGTCGGAGGGAAAGAACATGATCCGCACGGTCTACTGTACCAAGTCCACGCAGCTTCGCTGAATTACCTGGTTGTTTCTTCAATTAAAAGACTATTTATTTCTCATTCGTTGAATGGGAAGGGACATTTCATGAAAGCGCGAAACACGAAAAGAGTTATATTGTTGACCGGCGCGGTCACGGCGGCTCTGGGCAGCCTCACCGCATTTGGGCAAAATTTCACGAACAACGCGGGGCCGGTGCAGCAGGGAACCACCACGGGGGCCGCCTGGAGCAGTCCGGGGAACCCGCCGAATAATCCGGCCGTCACGATTTCTTTCGCCGGCCAAACGGCCCTGAAGGCCTTTGACGAATCGGGCGGGATAACCGACCTGGCGCCTGGAACGTCCATTGTTTTGCACGATGGCACCGGCGGCGCCGCGGTGACGTATACCGCTCCCAGCGGCAGCGGCACGGTCGTCCAACTCGCCAGCAAGAATTTCACCACGCCGGACGTGGACATAAACAGCGGAACCATCCAGATAGACTCCGCGATCGCCCTGGAATGGCACGCCGAGGGATCAGTGGACGGGTTTTACGATCTGATCAACGATGAGATCGGCTACGCCGGCGGAAGCCCCACGAATGTCGGAACGCCGATTTCCAATGAGGCGCTGCGCGTTCCGTCAACCGCGAACGCGACGTATATCAATGAAAACACCTTCACTGCGAACGGCTCGCTCAACGGATTTTCGCTAAGCGGCTTGGGGAACCTCGCCGCCACGTATAGCAGTGCGGTCTATAACCAGGCGACGGGGGTAAATGTCGAAGGAGGACAGAACCGCGTGCAATTTTCGGTGGGTGAATATCCGACGGAAGCGTTTGCGGTTTCCGGGACGGCCAGCCCGTTCGCAACTCCCGGCTCCACCGGCTACGGACAGGGAAACCCCAGTCTGACCGCGGGCGCAACGCTGCTGACGGCGCTCGGGCAGGCGGGCGCCCGTCAGCAATTTCAATCGGCGACGATCGCCAATGAAGCCACTACCACGTTGGATCCGCAAACCGATGCCGCGTATGCCGCTGGGCCGTGGAACACCGCCGGCGCCAACAACGTCACCAGCACGGCGTTCGCCGTGACGGCGGTGACGTATTCGGCCAATCCCGGCACGGGGTTGGAACGGCTCAACGAAAGCGATAGTCAGTGGCTGCAAACCACCGGTCGGCTTCAGAACGGCGCGTTGTTCAACGTGGTCGCCCGCACCGTGGATACGGGTCAGCGGGTTGTCTTCGCGCTGAACACCGGGATTGACCCCTCGTGGGCGGTCGGCAGCAACGACGACGGAAACAGCACCTCCACGGCCAGCGCCAATGCCCAGCACTCGATCGGCGCATCCTTGCGATTCGACGGCAAAACCAGCGGGAGCGAAGCGGAGACCACCATCTCCCAGAGCCGCATGGGTGTCGGGGCGCTGTCCGTTCCCGAGGCCCGGGCCGCGGGGGCAACCGCGCCGGTTCGGGCGTTGGATATCGGTTTCAACTACACCAGCTCAACCGATCCGACGCTTGCTTCTCCGGGGAGCGATGACGGCGACACCAACGCCGAATTTGTCCGCGCCGACGCCAACACGATCGAGAGCAGCAATGCCACCACCCGCTATCAGGCGACGCTGATCTCGCACTACAACACGGTGAAAACGCCGAACGCGACAGCCCTGAATCAGGAACTGGCGATCCTCTACGGCGCGGGCAGCAATCAGTCCAACACGACCGCCGCGCAACAACAGAATGCCTGGGCGCAGGTGCAAAGCTTCGACCCTTCGGTTGCGGAGACGGACGGGACTTCAACACTGGCGGTTTCCGGAATCAAGGGTGATACCACGGGGGACGTGGCCGCATTCCTCAGCAACATTGTGAACAGCGTCGGCACCGCCGCCGCCGGCGTTACCACGACGAGTGCCGCCAACCCTGCGGACGAGCTCTTTGCCAACGGATACCTGATCCCCGGGTTGCTGGACTACACCCGCCAGACCGATGGCGGTGCGATCACGCCGGTGACGCTAACATCGGGCCAATTGTCCGAGCAGAGCCAGGTCAACTCCAATTTCGGCAACTTGCTCACAACCGACAACACCAGCGCATCCAACAATCAGACGATAGGATCCGGCGCCTACTACGGCGCCGCCAACAGTGGCACGCCCACGATTAACGGCAACATTCCCATCACGGCCAAAGACGTGACGGTGAATGGCTCCGGTGTCATCACGGGCTGGAGTAGCGCATCCAACAAGGACCTGACGGCCGCTGGTGGAAACTATCTCTTCGGGAACTTCAACCAGAACGGCGTGCGTGACCTCTCCTCCGTCTTGCAAGCCGCCAACGCCGCACTGTCGCTCTCTTATTATGAAAGCCAAAACGCCCCCGGCGGCGCGATCTCGAATAGCACCTACGACTCAATCCCCAATAGCACGGTAATCGCGTCGGTTGACAATTCTCTTTCCGGTGGAAATTCGCCGGGCTGGGTGTTGACCGGCACCAACACCAAGGGAGATTTGATTGTTCTGGGGGACTACAACGGCGACGGGCAATTCAATGGCCAGGATCTGTATCTCCTGGCGATCGGAGCGTCGCTTGCCGACAGCAACACCGCCCCCGGGTTGACGGCCACCGCCACCACCTTCGCGGACGTTGTGCGCAATCCCAACGACGTGCTTCGGAAGAACTATGCGCTGACTACCATCGGCAATTATCTGAACAACTATTCGAGCAACGCGACATCGCCATATCAAAAGGCCGCCGCTTACCTGGAGTCGTCCGCAGCCGCGGTCCTGACCGGCTATAATCCCGCGACGCCCACTGAAAATGTCTCAACGGGCACGAATCCCGTCACTGGACAGCCGAATTACATTCCGGCCGGTGCAACCGATCTCCATACAACCGATCCCATCACCGGACTGGAGCAGTACACCTATGACCCCACCGGCGCCAACGCGTTTAATCCCGCCGACGTGCTTCGTGCGGGTACAGTCGATTTCAATGATGCCGTCCTCGTGGACCAATTCAATGGGCAGAGCTATCAGAATCTGAACCAATCCCTGGCGGCCACGGCGCAGACTCCCGTAACCGGGGCGACTGAACCGATCAGCCTCGTCGCGGTGCAGCAAGTAGACGGTGAATCCGCCATCGGCTCGGCCGACCTGGCTGCTGAGAACGCCGCACTCACCGGCGTGGGAAACACCAACTGGTATGCCTACAACTTGCAGAAGACCGGCCCCGGCACGATCACCTGGGCCCGGACCGGCGGCACCGTCACGGTCTACGCCGGCGCCAGCTTCGAAGTTTCCAGCGGCGTCGTTCAGATCGGCGGGACAATCGATCCGTTCACCGACAACACCTCGGGCGGAATCACGACCGGCAATCACGTTGCGGTCGCAGTCGACGGTGGAGGAAAGCTGCAAATCACGCAGAGTTTCAGCACCCTCAACGTCGCCGGCTTGACCATCAATACCGCCAGCAACAGCACCGTCGATATTGGAACCAACACCCTGATCATCAATAGCTCCAGCGATCCCATCACCGCCATCCGAGCTTATATAAATGCCGGCTACAACGGCGGCGCGTGGAACGGCCCGGGCATTGATACCTCGGCGCCGTTGGCGGTTAACGGATTGAAATATGGCTTAGGATTTGCCGATGGCAAGGATGGCGTCGTCTCCGCCCTGTCGTCGGGCCAGATCGAAGTAAAGTACACTTTGCTCGGCGATGCCAATCTTGACGGCCTTGTTAACGCCGCCGACTTCACGATCCTTGCGGCCAATTTCAACCAGCCCGTCACCGGCTGGGACCAGGGCGATTTCAACTATGACGGTCTGGTCAACGCCGCCGACTTCACCGACTTGGCGGCGAATTTCAACCAGAGTGTCAACAACGCGGCATCGGCCGGCGACGTCGCGGCCTTGGACGCCTTCGCCGCGGCCAACGGATTGTCGTTACCGACTTCCAGCGTGCCGGAGCCGGCATCGTTGGGTCTGTTGGCATTCGGCGCGGGAGGGATATTGGCGCGCCGGCGCCGGCGCACTTAGCAGCCAATGTATTTGGCCGACTTCTGAAGCAAACGCGGCTTTGCGTTGAGCCTCCTCCGCATCGCCCGTCTGGCCGTACCGGCGGACATAGAGACGCCAAGGTGGGGAGTGCGCCACGAATTCGCTCCTGACTTTGTGTGATTTCACCTTGGCGTCTTGGCGTCATGGCGGTTCAATTTGTGTGGCCGCTGTTTCTTTTTGCGGAGTTGGAATAACATATCGCCCATGGAGAACGTGGAAGAGTTGCACAGGCGGTTTGGAGTGAGCGGGGTCGTAAAGGTGGATCAGGGCCGCGGGGGGTTACCGCGGATCATGGTGAACGGGGCGAAGGGGGTGGCGGAAATATATCTGTTCGGGGCGCACGTCACGCATTTTCAACCGCGCGGGGCGGCGCCGGTGTTGTTCCTGAGCAAGAACAGCCTGTTCGACGGAAGGACGCCGATTCGCGGCGGGATTCCATTGGTGTTTCCCTGGTTCGGTCCGCGGGCGGACATGCCGCAGTTGCCGCCGCATGGCGTAGCCCGGACCAAGCGCTGGGAAATCGAATCGTGCGATTTGCGGGGCGATGGATCGGTCCGGGTGGTTCTGGGGGCATCCAGCGACGAGCAGACCAAGCAGCTTTGGCCACACGCGTTCGAGCTTCGGTTCATCATGGTGGCGTCGGATTATCTGGATATGACGCTGGAAGTGCGGAACGTTTCGAAAGAGGCCGTGGAGTTTGAAGAGGCGCTGCACACGTATCTGGCGGTCGCGGACGTTGAAAAGATTTCCATCGAGGGATTGACGGGGTCGGAATTCCTGGACCGTGCCGACGGGGAGCGGCAGAAAAAACAGCCGGACGAGCCGATCCGAATCACCGGCGAGACGGATCGGCTGTATTACAGCTCGGCCGGGCGCGTGACGGTGCGCGATCCGGGATTACGGCGGTCGATCGTCGTCGAAAAGGCCCGGTCGGATGCGACGGTGGTGTGGAATCCGTGGTTGAAAAAGGCAACCGCGATGACGGACCTGGGCGCGGATCAATGGCAATCGATGGTCTGCGTGGAAACGGCCAACGCGCGCCAGTGCAAGGTGAAGCTTGCCGGCGGGTTAATCCATCGGATGACCACGCGGATTTCCGTTGAGGGGCTGTGAATGAGCGATCGCGTGGGACTGGTGACGGGCGCGGGGCGGGGGATCGGTCGGGCGGTGGCCGTGGAATTGGCGAGGCGGGGGTATCGGCTGGCATTGGTGTCGCGGACACAGAGGGAACTGGAAGAAACACACACGCTGTGCGGTCAGGCGGCAAATATTTTCAGTTTTGTTTGCGATGTCGCGGATGCGCAGCGGGTCGATGCGCTGGTGGCGGATGTTTTGGCCAAATTCGGGCGGGTGGACGTGCTGGCGCATTGCGCGGGGATGGCGGTGATGACGTCCATCGAACAGCTTTCCATCGACCAATGGCGGGGGATGTTGGATACAAATCTTTCGTCGATCTATTTTTTGTGCCGGCGGCTTTGGCCGGTCTTTCGAAGACAGGGTGGCGGGGTGGTGGTGAACGTGTCGTCGTACTCGGCGCGCGATCCGTTTGCGGGGCTGGGTGCGTATGGGGCGGCGAAAGCGGGCGTGAATGTGTTGGGGCTGGCGCTGGCGCGGGAAGGGGCCGAGATCGGCGTGCGCGTGCACACGGTTGCGCCGGCGGCGACGGAGACGGCGATGTTGCGGTCGATCATTTCAGAACAGTCGGTGCCGAGGGAGCAAGCCATGCCGCCGGAAGCGGTGGCGAAGGTCATCGTGCAGTGCGCTTGCGGCGATTTGGCGTGCACCAGCGGGGAAGTGATTTACGTGCATAAGTAGCGAGCGGGTCAGGGGAGATGGAACACCTCTTCCAGCACTTCCAGCGATGTGTCGGCGGCGCCGGTGCCAAGTGTCGTGAAGAAATCCTTCATGGCGGCTTGCCAACGGGTGTTGACGTCTTCGGTCTGCATGCCGTCGACGGCTCTTTTGAAATCGGGGGTCTCAACATAGCCGACCAACAGGCCGTCGGATTTCAGGAACAGGGAATAGTTTGTCCACCCGTGGCGGGTGAGTGCGGCGAGCATTTCGGGCCAGACGTTGCGATGGGCCTTCTTATATGCGGCCAGCCGGTCGGATTTCACTCGAAGAAGAAAACAGACGCGTTGCATGGGACCTCCTTCAATGAATGAGCGATTAACAGACTTTTACCACTTCCATGCCAAGCAGTTGACCGAGCTTGGTGATTTTCGACGCGATATGGCCCACACCAACGGCGCAGTGGTGGGCGGGGCCGTGCTGGTTCCATTCGTTGACGAATCTGCGGGCGCCGATGGGGAAGCGGTATCGGCTGTTGGTGTTGCCGATTTCGAGAATCGGACCGGGTACGGATTCGGCCTCGGCCACCAGGAGTTTCAGGGCGCCATCGACGGTTTGGACGACGCTGAGCAACGTGACCGGGCCGTGACGGACGGACATTTCCACGCTGAGCCCGCGTCCGACTTTGCCGTGGAAGACCTTCAGGGGACGCACCTTGGTTTTGCCCTGTGCGATCGCGATATGGCCTGGGCCGTCGTGGCCCATGAGAACCACGTCGTCGTTGAAATCCATGGCGTAGTATTCGGTGAAGCTGCCGCCGACGCCGAAGGCGTCCATGATCTTCATGGCCTGGGCGTTCTTGATTTCCAGTTCGCCGGCGACGGGAATGCCACGCGCGGTGAGAAGGGAGTTGCCAAGGATGATGGAGCTGATGGCGTCCTCGTTGTCGGGGTTGCCGACGCCCATGTAGTAATAGGCCATCGAGCCGAGCTGATGGGATCGGACCAGCTCGTCCAGGGCGAGGCTGGTCCGTGCGGCGCGGCGAAGTTCGTCTTTGGGACAATCTCTTTGAACGTCGAAGACGCGGTGGAATTGCCGGACGCGCTTTTCGATTTGGATGGCGGAGATCTTTTTTCGGAGCGCGGCGAGTTCGTCCACCTCGATGATTTCAACGTGGCCGCCGAAGTGGGCGCATTGCTGGGTGAGATCGCTGTAGATGTCGAGCATTCCGGAGTAATAGTGGCCCATGACGCCAAGGCGGTTGTGCTCCATGACGTGGGCGACGCGGGCGGCGTCGAGCCATTCGTCAATCTCCGTCCAGGCGGTCGGATCGTTCTCGATCAGGCCGGTGATTTGGAAGAAGGGGATGCGGCAACGGTTGAAGACGTTGGCGATCTCGGGCACGGGGCACGCCTGGCAATAGGCGAGCCATTCTCCGGTCATTTTTGTTCGGTCGGTCTGGGCATTGAAGACGGTGTAATTGATGGCGGGACTGGGGGCGAGATTCAGGATGATGACGGGAACCTTGGCCCGGCGGACGACGGGCAGGACGGTGGACGAAAGAGCATAGGTGGTGACGTAAAGGAAGATGAGATCGACATCCTTGCTGCGGAAGTCGTGGCCCGCCCGCATGGCTTTTTGCGGGGTGTCGATGAGGCCGAGGTTCACGACGCGGACATCCGGGCGAGAAAGCTTGGTCGCGACCTGGGCGAGATACTTTTCCAGTCGCCGCTCCAGGCCGGGGAACTGCGGCCAATACGCATCGAGGCCGATCCCGAAGAGGCCGACATTTAGTTTTGCGTTGGATTCCGGCGATTTGGATTTCTCAGCCGCCATGAAGGGGGATGGTAACGGTCCAGACGCTCCAAGTGCAAGTTGCGCAGGCACGCTTCAAATGCAGATCACCGCGAAGGCGCGAAGGACGCGAAGTTGCGCGAAGGAATATCAATTTGATTTCGCGCAACTTCGCGACCTTCGTTGATATCCTGCAATATCTTGTCGCCGCGCGAAGATTTTCCAAGACCGCGCAGCTTCCGGGGTGCCGCGCTCATTTGTAGTCCGGCTCGAATCGATTTGAAATCCATTGAAGAAAGACCTCACGCAGAGGCGCAAAGGCGCAGAGAAGCAAGAGAAGTAATGGCCTGACCTAGACCCAGCCTCGCGCAACTTCGCGAGCTTCGCGCCTTCGCGGTAAAACTCTTTGGGTTGCGGGCACAGCCAGCGCTGGGCGCCTTCGCGGTAATCTTCACGGTAATCTGCATTTCGGCGATCAACGTCAATGGACGCAAAACGGCTGGATTACTATGATCGGCCAATATGAACGAACGGATTCGTGTTGGCGTCGTGGGCTGTGGAGCGATCAGCGGGCGGTATCTGCGGACGAGCCGGAGTTTTCCGATCTTAGAGATTGCCGCGTGTGCGGATTTGAACCGGGCGGCGGCCGAGAAGGAGGCGGCGGAGCATGGCGTGCCGCGGGTCCTGAGCGTCGATGAATTGCTGGCCGATAAGTCGATCGACGTGGTCCTCAACCTGACAGTGCCCAAGGCGCACGCGCCGGTTTGCCTGGCGGCGCTCCAGGCGGGCAAGCACGTCTACGTCGAGAAGCCGCTGGCCGTGACGCGCCAGGACGGTCAGGCGATCTTACGCGAGGCGAAGAAATGCAAGCTGCTGGTGGGATGCGCACCGGATACGTTTCTTGGGTTGGGCCTGCAAACGGCGCGGAAGGCGATCGACGATGGAATGATCGGAAAACCGGCGAGTTTTCTGGCGTTCATGATGTGCGCGGGACACGAGCATTGGCATCCCAGTCCGGAGTTTTATTACCAAGCGGGCGGGGGTCCGATGTTGGACATGGGACCGTATTATTTGACGGCGCTTCTGAATTGCATGGGTCCGGTGAAACGCCTGATGGGGCTGGCGACCGTGGCGATCCCGGAGCGGACGATCACCAGCGACCCCAAGAGGGGGAAGAAGATCAACGTCCAGACGCCCGATCACGTGACCGGAAGCATTGAATTCGAGCAGGGCGCCGTGGGGACGATCGTGACGAGCTTTGCGACGCGGTTCGCCCAGTATGATGGAAACAGTCCGATCACGATTTTCGGGACGGAGGGGACGCTGCTCTTGCCGGACCCCAACGGCTTTGGCGGGCCGGTGAAATTGCGCGGGGTGGCCGACGCCGATTTCCGCCAATTACCACCCGTGTTCGAGCATCAGTATGAACGGTCCGTGGGGCTGGCGGACATGGCATGGGCGATCCGCAAGGGTCGCGCCCCGCGCGCCAGCGGCGAGCAGGCGATGGCCGTGCTCGATTTGATGCTGGGGTTCTTGGATTCGTCCGATCAGGGCAAGGCGTATGAACCCGCCGTGAAGTACGTTCGACCGGCCCCGTTGCCGATGGGGATGCCGTTTGGAGTGTTTGAAGCGTAAGAAGAATGGCGGTGAGGAGTCAGCCGGCTTGCCGATCGAGATTTTGCAAAAGCCCGGCGATCGTCATTTGCAGGATGGGGTGGACGGCTTCGGGGGCGATCTCGGCCAGAGGCCCCAGAACAAATCTGCGCTCGTGCATCAGAGGATGGGGGACAACCAGTTCCTGGCTGCTGATGATCTGATCGCCGTAGAGAAGCAGGTCGATGTCGATGATGCGGGGCTCCCATTTGCGGCGGCGGAGTCGGCCCATCTGTTGCTCGATTTCCATTATCCGGTGCAGCAGAGCGTGGGAGCCGAGGGTCGTTTTGACCTCGGCGGCGGCGTTGAGAAATGGCGGAGCATCGGCGGGTCCGCCGACGGCGGGGTTTTCCATCAGCGACGAAGTGCGGGTGATGGAGATGCCCTCGGTGTCGGCGATTGCCGCCAGCGCCCGGCGGATGTTTCGCTCGCGATCGCCGAGATTGGCGCCAAGAGCGAGGTAGGCGGTGATCGCCGGAGGATGCCGCATTGCCGAAGCCTATTCGGAGTACCGAAAATTCGAAACTCGAAATTCGAATGACGAATCAAATTCGAAGTCTAAAACTCGAATTTTGAGTTTCGAATTTGATTCGTCATTCGAATTTCGAGTTTCGGATTTTGCTCGCTCATCGTCCTTCCGGCAGCGGGAATTCCTCGTCCCGCAGGGGAATCTGCACGTATCGGCCCGGATTGCCTTTGTTCAGGGCATTGACGATCCCATCGACGTTGCCGAGATCGACCGAGCGGTGCTCGCCGGTTTCGGTGTCGTAAACCGTGCGGTATCCGATGATGACCTCGTCGAAATCGGCGTTGCTGCGTTCGCGGATGAGTTCGTTGCGCTGGATGGATGCCAGGTAGTCGTCAAAAGCGTCCTGCTTTTCCTTCTGGGATTGCTCGAAGGCCTGAAAGTGGGCGTTGGAAGCGGCGATGTTCTGCTGAGAATGTTGGGCCACGACGGCGTCGTTGAGCTTCCAGGACTTGGAGATGTCGAGCATGATCGGCAGGTTTGTGTCGAACGTGGAGTCGGGGCCGCAGACGCTGCATGCGTAGACTCCCCACACTCCATTGCCGACAGAGTAACATTCCATCTGTGCCCAGGCGCGGAAGCGGTCGCTCTGGCCGTTCAGGGTTTGGGTGGTCCTGTAGTAAATGCGGGCGGCCTGGCCGTTGGGGAATTGGGCTTGGACGGAGCTGCTTTGGATGATTTGATCGAGCCGGATGGCCGGTCCACCGCGGGCCTGCGACATGTCGCTCAGTTGCGGCGTGAGATTCTTCAGCGCTTCAACCGGGTCGGTGTATGGAGCAACGAGCATTCGCATGGCGGGCGTCAATTGGCCGCTTTGGGCGAGCTGGTTCTGCACGGATGCGCCCATGGAATCAGGGGTGAGAACTTCCAGGTCGATGCCCAGGCTCACCGATTGCTGCGCCGGGCCTTGGACGAAGACCGAGCCGATGTTGCTCGCGCTGGCGATCTTCCACTTGGGGGGAAGGTCGATGGTGCCCACGCCCTCGCCGAAGGACTGTGTCTGCATCTGGAGGTCCAGAGGAAGTGCGGCGGTCAGCTTGGCCCAATCGCCGTTCGGAGCGTCGGCGCGGTCGTAGATAATGGTGATGGCCGCGCCTTTGTCGCCGATGCCGCACATGATGATGCCCTTGACCGCTTGGCTCTTGAGCAGGCCGTTGAACGTCGCGCCGCCGCGGCGTTGTTGCTGGGCATCGGCGAAAGCGCCTAAAACGGACGGCTTGGAATCAAGGATGCGGGTCATGTCGCGCAGGGCGGCGATGATGGCGTCCCGCGGAGTGGTGGCATCGGTTTTTTGCGCGAAGATCGTGCGGCCGGCATCGGCGCTGGCCAGAACGGTGTAGCCGATGGACGCCGGATCGACATCCCCGACGCCGGTGGGCAGGAATTGGACTTGGCGTTGGGGTGGAGCGGCAGGGGTTGGGGTTGGTGGAATCGGTGGAACCACGGCAAATGGATTGGGTGGCGCCGAGGGCGTCTGGGACACCTGGGGCGGCGAAGGCGCCGGGGCCGGCGCAGGTGCCGCGACCTGGGCGGCGGGGCCCGCGGGTGCGGCGGCAACGCCGCCGGCGTCGTCGCCGTTGGCATGGGCGCGGATCGCGAAAATTCCCCCGACGATCAGAAGCACGACGAACGAAATGGCCGCTCCGAATATAAAATAACTGATGCGCATGTCGGGCTCCGTTATGAAGGAAAGATGGTAACGCGCGGGCAAAACTCAAACAACGGAACGCAAGAAGCGGTGGGCTATCGGGTCAAGCGCGCGTTTTGGGCACTTTTGCTCAACTCCCCGCTTTGGTGAGTTCAATCTTCAACGTGGGGTCAGAATTCGCGGTCGCGAGTGACCGCGGGGCCGCCGTGGCTGGTGGACAGCCGCAGGGAATCCTTGGGGCAAATCTCGACGCAGTAGCCGCAACTGATGCAGCGAAGGCGGTCGATGGCGAATGTCTTCTTTGCGCGATTGACGAGGAGCGCGCCGGTGGGACATTTTTTCGCGCAGGCGGTGCAGTAGACGCAGGTGGCTCTGTCGAGGTCGAGTTGGCCGCGAGAGCCGGCGATGGCACGGCGCGGGCGGAAGGGGTAGCGCGTCGTCGGCGGACGTTTCATCGCCCATTTCAGCGCGAGCCTGGACATCTCGAGATAAGCCATTTCATCTCTCCGTGCAGCTGATACAGGGATCGATCGTGAGCAAGAGCACGGGCACGTCGGCCAAGTCACAACCCTGCAACAATTGGAGCATGGCGGGGAGATTGGCGAACGTCGGCGTGCGAATGCGGAAGCGCTGGAGGTTCTTGGCGCCGGTTGCTTTCAGGTAATAGACGACTTCGCCGCGAGGTTGCTCGGTGCGGGCGATAATTTCGCCGTTGGGGTTGCCGGTGACTTTGACGGCAACTTCGCCGGCGGGGATTTTAGCCAGGGCCTGGCGGATAAGCCGGATGGATTGCAGAAGCTCGTCGCAACGGACGGCGCAGCGGGCGTAGGAATCACCCTCGGTGCGCGTGATGGGCGTCAGATCCAGGTCCTTGAACGCGGCATAGCCGAGGGTGCGCATGTCCTGGGCGACACCGCTGGCGCGGAGGGTGGGGCCGACGCAGCCGAGGTCGTACGCCTGCTGCCGCGAGAGGACGCCGACGCCGCCGAGCCGTGCCTTCACGGAACGGTCGTTGATAAACACCTTGGTGATCTCGGCAATGTCCGCCTCGATGGAATCCAGGTCCGTGATCGTTTGCTTGATGGTTTCGGCATCGATGTCACGGCGCACGCCGCCGATTTTGCAGGAACCGAAGATGACGCGGCCGCCGGCAGTGGCTTCGACGACGTTGAGCACCTTTTCCCGCACGCGCCAGGAATGCATGAAGAGGCTTTCAAATCCCATGGCGTCGGCCATCAGGCCGAGCCAGAGCAGATGGCTGTGAATCCGGGACAGTTCGCCCCAAACGGTGCGCAAATACAAGGCGCGCGGGGGGACCGCGACGTTCATGAGCGATTCGATCCCCTGGCAATAGGTTTGGGAGTGAATGAAACTACAGATGCCGCAAATGCGTTCGGCGACGTAAACGAACTCGACGTAATCCTTCTTCTCGACGAGTTTTTCGAGGCCGCGATGGATGAAGCCGATGGAAGGCCGCGCTTCGACGACTTTTTCGTCTTCGACGACGAGATCGAGATGAACCGGCTCCGGCAAGACGGGGTGTTGAGGGCCAAAGGGAATGATCGTGCGCGGCATAATTTCCTCACGTCGCAGTCTTGGCCGGGGCGGCCGGTTTCGGCTCCGCCGTTGGGTTTGGCCGGGGCGCTTTTATGCTGGCGAACGGGTGCTTGATCGCCGTCTTGTATAAATTGCCGTGAAAATCCACTGCCATGCCATCCACTTGAATGTCGAACAGGTCGTGTATTTCGTTCTCATAGAGCAGCACGCATTTATAAATGGAGCAGATGCTGGGCAGGCGGGGCTGGGCGAGGGGTAAATTCAGCCGCAGGTTGGCCAGGCGGTTTTCGAGGTCGAAGCTGTAGGTCAACTCCATGGATTCGGGCAAGCGCGCCGCGCCGATTTGAACGAGGCGATATCCCTGATCGCGGAGGGCCCGCACTTTTTCCAGCAGGACGTCGGCGGTGATGGTTTCGATGTTTGTTTCGCCGGTCATGCGCGCTCCTTCTGGAGATGAACGCTGGTATCGGCGGGCGCGGCGGGCATGATCTGGACGATTCGATAGCCCTGCCGCTGAAGCCAGGCGATGTTTTCCTCGCTCTTGCCTCCGACGGCCGTTTCAAAACGCTTCACGTCGTTCTGAAGGGCATGTTCGATTTCAGCCAACAGCCGGCGGCCAATGCCGCGGCCTTGAAAATACGGATGCACCATGATGCGGCTGACTTGGGCGGCGTGTTCGTTGGGGCGCGCCCGCGCGGAGCCGATGAGCTTGCCGTTGACCACCGCCTTGACGAATCGCGTCTTGGAAAATTCTTCGGTCAATTCCGGCAGAGTTTCCATCAGAGGCGGGACGTTTTCCTCGCCGCCGTAGAGTTCTTCGTGCAACCGATAGGCGATGCGTTGAAGCGCGAGGATTTCCGGGGCGTCGGCCAGCTCGGCGGGGAGATAGAGGGTTTGGTCGCGGTTGGCATTGGACCGCATGGCGCGATGTTTCTGTTCCAGCACCTGGACGGCCTTGACGACGCCGTCAATGATGGCTTCCGGCCTGGCGGCGCAGCCGGGGACGTAGACGTCCACGGGGATGACGTTGTCCACGCCGCCGGAAATGTTGTAGCACTCGCGGAAGATCCCGCCCGTGCAGGCGCAGGCGCCGACGGCCACGACGGTCTTGGGCTCGGGCATCTGCTCGTAGAGATTGCGAATGACGGATTTGCTCTGCTCGTTGACGGCGCCGGTGACGAGAAAGATGTCGGCATGCTTGGGATTGCCGGTGTTGACGACGCCCAACCGCTCGACGTCGAAGAGCGGCGTGAGGCACGCCAGCGTCTCGATGTCGCAGCCGTTGCAGCTCGACGCGTCATAGTGGAGGATCCAGGGCGATTTTCCGAAACCGGCCATGTGCAGCCTCACCCTTGCAAGAGCGAAAGAACAAGAATATTTCCAAATCCCAACACCAGGGCGACGGCCCAGGAGCTGCGGATCGCCGCCGGCCATTTGAGCCGGGCAAACACGTTGTCAACGAAGATTACGAATAAAAAAGCCCCAAGGGATGCACATACGCCCAGCAGCGGTCGCGAAGCGAAAAACAAGTAGACCCATCCGAGCAGAAACACGATCTCATACCAGTGGGCGACCTCGATCAGGGCCAGGGTTCGCGCGGAGAACTCGGTGGTGATGCCGCGGACCAATTCCTGATGGGCGTGATGCGAAGAGGACAGATCGAAGGGAGATTTGCGGAACTTGATCACCAGTGCGTAAAGGAACCCAAGAAACACACCGGGCAACGCCAGCACGAGAAGCGAGCCGTGATTGGCGATGTCGTGAACGGAAAAGCTTTTGGTCACGACGTACATGCCGATGGGAGTCAGCAGGACCAGGGGCTCATAAGCCATCATCTGGATGAGTTCGCGTTCCGCGCCGATGAAGCTGTATGGAGAGCTGGCGGTGTAGGCGCCCAGCACAAAGAAAATCGCGCCCAGGGTCAGGGCGAAGATCACCAGGAGCAGGTCCGAGCCGGCGAAGAAGAGCGCTCCGGAGAAGATCACCAGCAGAAGGAAGAGGACGATATAGAGGTTTTGCGGACGCCGGGCGACCAGATTCTGCTTTTGCCAGAGTTTCCAGACGTCGTAGAAGGGCTGGAGGATGGGCGGCCCAAGCCGCGATTGCATGCGCGCGGAAATTCGACGGTCCCAGCCGACGAGCAGCCCGCCGACGATCGGGCCGGCCAGAAGATAGATGATGAGTCGAATCCAAAGGTTCATAAGCATGCCACCACGACCATTCCAGTCAGAAGCATCGCGCAAGAGACGGCGCCCCATCGGGAGAGCCATGCTTCGTTGAGCAATTCGCGCAAGTAATAGTTCTGCATGGTCACGTTCTGCGCCACGCCGCCGGATCCCGCGAAGCGCTCGATGCCCGGCAAGTTTGCGCCGCCGAGGTAGGGCCCGACGGTCTTGATGATGTTTGCGCGGCGTCCGTAGTTGACGAAGCTGATGGGAAAGAGCAGGACAATCGCCATCATCAGACCCATGATTACAAGGTTACCGTGGGAGAACGAACCGGACTGACCGTAAACCGATAGAACATAAGGCTCGATGAGCCTTGACGAGATCAGGGGGAAGAACAGACATGCCAGGAAGGTCGCGATGCTCAGGCCATAGATGGCAATGAACTCGCCGGCGCCGAGTTCATTGCCGATGCGCTCGGAGGATTCGGTGACTTGCAGCAGCTTGCCCATCCACTTGGCCCAGAAGAAGAGCGTTGCCGAGCTGCCAAATACGATGAAAACCGTGAGCATGGGGGAAGCATCGACGACGGCTTTCAGCACCGCCCACTTGCTGATCAACATTCCGAACGGGGCGAGGAACATGCCGGCCATGCCGACCAGCATCATCACCGCCACCTGGGGCATCTTGACGATCAAGCCGGACATCGCTTCGATGTCGCGGCTGTGCAGCTTGTGCTCGACGACGCCGACGCACAGGAAGAGCAGGCATTTGGCGACGGCGTGGAAGATAATCAGGAGGATGCCGGCCCAAACGGCTTCGGCGGTGCCCAGTCCACCGCAGAGCACGATCAGGCCGAGGTTGGCAACGGTGGAATAGGCCAGGACGCGTTTGGCTTCGCTGGTGGTGATCGCGGCCAAAGAACCGATGACGAACGTCACGCCGCCGACCAGCGCCACCAACAGCCCGACGCGCGTGTGGGCGACGACCGGCGCCAGGCGGAGAATCAGGTACACCCCCGCCTTGACCATGGTGCTGGAATGCAAAAGAGCGGAGACGGGGGTCGGGGCCACCATCGCCCCGAGCAGCCAGCTTGAAAATGGCATTTGCGCGGCCTTGGTGATTCCGGCAAAGCAAAGCAGCGCGGCGGGCAGGAGTACGAGCGACTGACGCGAGGCGATGAGCGTTTGCAATTCGATGCTGCCGGTTTTCCGATAGAACCAAACGATCGCCGCGGCAAATGCCAGGCCTCCCGCCAGATTCATCACCAGCGCCCTCAGCGCGTTGTTTCGGGCTTCGTCGGTTTGCGTGTATCCGATCAGCAGGAACGAGCAGAGCGTGGTGATCTCCCAGAAGAGGAACAGCCAGATGAGATTGTTGGCGAAAACAAGGCCGAACATTGCGCCCATGAAGATAAAGAGCAGGGCGAAGAAAAAGGGACGGCGGTCGGCGAACTCCGGATGGGCGCTTTGGTGGTACTGGCGCATGTAATCCAGCGCGTAAAGGAAAATGGCCCCCCCCACCACGCCGTTGATCAGCGCCATGATTACGGCAAAGTTGTCGATGAACAGATTCCGGGCAATTTCGATATGCGAGCCGTAACTACACTCAAACCAGACCATCAAGACGGCTTGAGCCAACATGATGGCGACGATCAGCGGGCGTTTGGCGCGCACGCCGACGTAAATCACGTAAAGGGCCATCGCAACTTCGACGGCGAGCGTTCCAAGGTCGAGCCAATGGCGGTTTATTGAGACCCTAAAATTCGGGATGGCGGCAGGCCTGACGGCCAGGAGCACCGTGGCGGCACAAACGACCAGAGTCACCATTGCAACGAGAATTCGGCGGAGGGCGTCAGAGCGCACGCACAACAGGCATGCGCCTGCGGCAAAGGGCAGGAGAATCAGTAATGGCGGGAGCGGTGCCATATCATCGCGGCTTCCCGAGATGAAAATCGTCCCAATCTCGGCATAGCCATTAGAGCTTCGTCATAAGTGGCTTGGCCGACAATCGGGGCGGGCACTATGTGGCTCGTAAGTAATAACACCTAAGACCGGAGGAGTCCGCCCGCAACCGTCGTTGCAAATGAGTCGCAGCGACTAACGCGCATTGATGAAAGCCGATGCAATAACCCAATCATGCCGACGTTATATGGGAAGGAGGTTTCGTTGCGATTTGCATCACATCGGGCCTGTGCCGCCGCGGTTTGCGCGCTTTTAATGCTGGCATCGCCCGCGGCGTTTTCAGGCCCATCGGCCAACCCCGGGGCCACCGCCGTGTTTCAGGATCCCGGCTACGCCTGGCCGCGCAATAGGATCGATCCGTACGTTGTTGCAAAGTGGCGCAAGTCGGGTATCACGCCGGCGGCGGGATGTTCCGACGCGGTGTTTCTCCGGCGCGTGTATCTCGGCGTAATCGGCACACTCCCAACGGGCAGCGAAGCCCGCGAGTTTCTTCTGGATGACGATCAGGACAAACGACGCAAGCTCATCGATCGCCTGCTGGACCGCCCGGAGTTCGTCGATTACTGGGCGATGAAGTGGGGAGACGTTCTGCGGGTCAAGGCCGAGTTTCCCATCATCCTCTGGCCCAATGCGGCCCAGACTTATACTCACTGGATTCGCCAATGTGTCCGGGACAACAAGCCGCTCGACCAATTCGCGCGCGAACTGCTGACCGCCGGCGGGAGCAATTTCCGCGTGCCGCCGTCCAACTTTTATCGCGCCGTGCAGAGCAAAACTCCGCGGGGAATCGCCCAGGCCGTGGCGCTGACGTTTATGGGAGCGCGGGCGGACAAATGGCCCGAGCAGCGGCTCGACGGGATGGCTCAATTCTTCGCGCAGGTCGGCTACAAATCCACCGGGGAGTGGAAAGAGGAGATCGTCTTTTTCAACCAGGCCCGGGCCGCCACGCGGCCGTCGCACGCGGTGTTCCCCGACGGCGCGGCGGTGGACGTTCCCGGCGACCGCGATCCACGCCAGGTGTTTGCCGATTGGCTTCTGTCATCGGGCAATGAATGGTTCGCGCGGGCGATGGCTAATCGCATCTGGTTCTGGCTGATGGGCCGGGGGATCATTCAGGAGCCCGACGACATCCGCCCCGACAATCCGCCGAGCAATCCCGAGTTGCTGGCGTATCTACAGGAGCAACTGGTCGCAGGCCATTACGACGCCAAGCGCCTGTTCCGGCTGATCCTGAACTCGCAAACGTTTCAGTTGTCCTGCATTCCCGCCGATCGCCGCCCCGCCGCCGAGGCGCAATTCGCCAGCTATCCGATCCGCCGGCTGGGAGCCGAGGTGTTCATCGACGCGCTGTGCCAGATCACGGGCAGCACCGAGGATTATTCCACCGAGACCCCCGAGCCGTTCACGTTCATTCCCACGGGCACGCGCACGATCGCGCTGCCCGACGGGAGCATCAGCAGCGCTTTCCTGGACATGTTCGGCCGGCCTCCGCGCGACACCGGGATGGAAAGCGAACGCAACAACCGCGCCACCCCCGATCAGCGCTTGCACCTGCTCAATTCCAATCACGTTCGCAAAAAACTCGAACAAAGTAAGTGGCTGCAATCCGTGCCGATGGACAAAGGCCTTTCGCCGGCGGCCGTCACGGAGGTTTATCTGACGATTCTCTCCCGGTTTCCCACCGGGAAGGAGATTCAGACGGCGATGAGGTATTCAGAGTCCGGCGTGGTCCACGGCCGCGAGGCGCTGGTGGACCTCGCCTGGGCGCTGGTGAACAGTTCCGAGTTCGCGTATCAGCATTGAATGAAAAGAAAGGGCGCTGGGATCCGATGAACGTCACGTTTGGTTTTGACGGTGATATTTCAAGACGCAACAGGGTGCGTGACGCATCCTGCAAGCCCTCCACCCCCACCCCAGCCCTCCCCCTGAGTACATGGGGAGGGGGAAATTCACTGCGGCAAGTGACATGCACCCGACGCGAGATGCTGCGCCTGGGCCTGATCGGCGCAACCGGCGCGCTGCTGGGCGGTCGCCTTGCCTGGGCCTCGGCGCCGGCATCGCAGCCGACCGTCATTGCAACCAAAACCCGAGCCAAATCAGTCATCCAAATCTGGCTCGCCGGCGGCCCGTCGCACCTGGACACGTTCGATCCCAAGCCCGAGGCCGGCAGGGATTATTGCGGGCCGCTTGATAAGCCGGTTCAGACCAACGTCGCCGGCATCCGAATCTCGGAACTGCTTCCTCTGCTGGCCAAACAGGCCGACAAATATTCGCTCATTCGCTCGATGACGCATGGGAACAATGGGCACGAAACGGCGGCGTACTGGGTGCAGACCGGGCGCGAACCGGGCAATGGGCAGGTCTATCCGGGCGTGGGGGCGGTGGTCTCGCTGTTCAAGGGATATGCCGCGGGTTACACGGGTCTGATTCCGCCGTACATCGTGCTGACCACGCCGCAGGGCCGATTTTCCGAAGCCGGGTTTTTGGGGTCGAAGTACACGCCGTTCGTGACCGGCGGCGATCCCGCGCAGCGGCGTTTCGCCGTCGAGGGCGTGGTCGCCGAGGGGATCACCGATGAGCGCCAGCAGGCCCGCCGCGATCTGATGCACGCGGTGGACACGCTGGATAATTCCCTGCCCGATGATCCGCAACTCGCCTCCTGGCGCGATTCGGAAAAACAAGCCTACGACCTCATCCTCGGCGACGGCGGCAAAGTATTCGATCTCTCCCAGGAGAAGGACGCCCTGCGCACGTCCTACGGCCGAACCAGCTTCGGCCAGTCGTGCCTAGCCGCTCGCCGGCTGGTGGAACGCGGCGTGCCGTACGTCACCATCAACAACGACGGATGGGATACCCACAAGCAGAATTTCGAGACCATGCGCCGCAAACTCCCCGAGTTGGACAAGGCCCTGTCAACCCTGCTGAGCGATCTGTCGGACCGTGGGATTCTCGACACCACCGTGATCTGGTGCTGCGGGGAATTCGGCCGGACTCCCAAAGTGCAGTGGGAAGCGCCGTGGAACGGCGGACGCGGGCACTGGGGCAAATGCTTCTCCGTGCTCGTCGCCGGCGGCGGATTCAAGGGCGGGCAGGTCGTCGGCGAGTCGAATGCCACGGGCGAGGAAGTCAAGAGCCGCCCCGTCTATCCCTGCGACCTGATCGGCAGCATTTACGAATTGATGGGCATCGACACCGATGCCCGCCTGCCCCATCCCCAGGGACTGGAGGTTTACGTCACTCCGCGAGAGTCCGAGGGCGTGAAAAGCGGCGGCCGGTTGAAGGAGATCATGTTGTGACTCAAGCTCCTGTTCGATTCTGGCAGAGAGTGGTGATTGGGCTGATGCTGCTGGCGCCGGCCTCGACGCTGTGGGCACAACAGGCGACGCGCGGTCCGCGCGTCGGTTACGTCTATCCTGCCGGTGCTCGGCGCGAGACCACCACCCAGGTGGTTGTGGGCGGCCAATTCCTCGACGGCGTTTCCAATGCGTATATCACGGGAAAGGGAATCGAGGTCACGGTCAAGGAGCACGTCAAGCCGATGACGGGGCAACAACTCCAGGCGCTGCGCGATACCGCCAAGGAGCTGGCGGACCGCCGCGCCGCCGCCTTCGGCTGGGCAACGATGTCCCCGGCGTCGCGGCCTTCGACTCCGCCGACGTTCACCCAGGACGATGCCAAACTGCTGGTGGAAATCCGCCAGAAGTTGATGACGGCCGTGATCCGCCCGGCAACGCCGGCGATCGCCGAAAACGTCGTGCTTGAAATCACGGTATCCAATGACGCGGAGCTTGGGCGCCACGAACTGCGGCTGCTAACCGCCGGCGGATTGACCAATCCGTTGGCATTTTACGTCGGTGAACTTCCGGAGGTTTCTGAAATCCCCGCCAAGCCGCGCGCCCTGGCAACCGCCAGCGTTCCCGGGCAACAGATGACCGTGAAACTGCCGGTGACGATCAATGGTCAAATCCTGCCCGGCGGCGTGAATCGCTATCAGTTCCAGGCGCGCCGGGGCCAAAGCCTCGTCGCCGCCGCCTGCGCACGCGGGCTGACGCCGTATCTGGCCGATGCCGTCCCCGGCTGGTTTCAGGCGACGCTGGGGCTTTACGATGCCAAGGGAAACGAGCTGGCCTACGACGATGACTCGCGCGTCGATCACGACCCGCTGCTGCATTGTGTCATCCCCGCCGACGGCCGGTACGTCATCGAGATCAAGGACGCCCTGTATCGCGGCCGGGAGGATTTTGTCTATCGGCTGGCCTTGGGCGCACTCCCCTATGTCACCAGCGTTTTTCCCCTCGGCGGCTCCGCCCAGGCGCAGACGGCGGTCGAGCTGACCGGCTGGAATCTTCCCCTCACCACATTGATGCAGGATTCCACGGAGGCCGCCCCCGGCATCCATCTGCTGATGCTTCCCGAGCAGGAGCAGTTGATCCCCCAGCGTCTGCCGCTCGCCGTTGACGATCTGCCCGAATGCTTGGAGCACAAGCCGAACAACGATCGAGCCACCGCGCAGGCCGTGACTCTTCCGATCATCATCAACGGCCGCATCGGCGCGCCCGGCAATAGCGGGGTGTTTCGATTCGAGGGAAGGGCGGGCGAACAGATCGTTGCCGAGGTGATGGCGCGCCGGCTGGGCTCGCCGCTGGATTCGGTGCTCGAGTTGACCGATGCATCGGGCAAACAACTGGCGATCAATGACGATTACGACGACAAGGGCGCGGGCCTCGTGACCCATCAGGCCGACTCGTATTTGACCGCCACGTTGCCCACCGACGGCACGTGGTTCATCCGCCTGTGGGACGCGCAGCAACAGGGCGGGCCGGATTACGCGTATCGCCTGCGAATCAGTCATCCGCGCCCGGATTACCAGTTGCTGCTGGAGCCTTCCAGCATCAGCGTGCGTGCGGGGGAAAACGCCGATGTCACGGTCCACGCGATCCGCCGCGATGGATTCTCCGGACCCATCCGCCTGGCGATGACCGGCGACAACCAGGGATTCCGGCTCAATGGTGCCGTCATCCCCGCCAAACAGGATAAGGCACAGTTCAAACTCCTCGCGCCGACTTGGCCCACCGATCAACCCGTGTCCCTGCATTTGCAAGGACGTGCCACGATCGGCGGGCAAGCCGTAACCCGCCCGGTCGTTGGGGGCGACAACATGATGCAGGCTTTCGCGTATTGGCATCTCGTCCCCGCCGAGGAGTTGATCGCCATGGTCCTGCCCTCGCGCGCAAGACCCGACCAGATTACTTCTGGAAACCTGAAACTGGCCGCCACCCTCACGGCAAAATTCGTTGCCGATCAATTGGGTCTGGAGGGCGTCAGGTCCAGCATGTTCGTCAACGCCTACGTCACCCAGCGGATGGCCAGCTTCGAGCAAATGCGCGCTTCCGCCGGCGGAACTTCCGCGGCGGGTCCAAACGGGCGCGCGGCCGCCGCGGCGATTGCCGATGCATCGAAGGCGATGCGAGGCGTACTCGATTTCAACCTCGACCCTCAACAGGTTGCCAGGGCCGTCGAATTGATCGGACCGCTGCACGGCGTCCTGGAACGCTGCGCCGCCGGCCTGCTGCAACTGAACGTGCCCCAGGCGAAGGTGCAGCAGGCGATGCCCATGCTTTCCCGTTTCGCTCACACGGCAAAGATCGAAGTGTACGACCCGGTTTCCACCGGCGTGCTTTCCCGGCAGGATGGGTTGATGAAAATTCATGAACTGCGCCTGGCCGCCGCCAAAGACCTCGCCCCGATTGTCGGCACCGACGCCGCCGGCAAATGGGCCGAGCAAATGCCGCAAGGCATGCTGGCGCCTCCGATTCGAAAAAGTGCGCCGACAACCGCGCCGGCTAAACCCCAGGCAATTACCTCCGCTGCAAAGTAGTGCCAGATGAATACGATCGTCCGCAGCATCGAATCCGAATCCGGCCATGAGCTGTTTATGACGGTCCGGCCGGATCCCGCGCAACCCATGCCCGAGCAGGCGCGGGCGTTTGCCGCGATTCGCGAAGTGCTCCAGGAACATCGGGCCTGGATATGCCAGGAACGGATCTTCGCGCCGGCCGACGCCATGGAGATGCTGGCCGAATCGCGCGCCCGGTATTACGGAGAATATGATGACGGCGTGGCTCCGGCGTGGCTGGTCGGCGGACCCGATCCGGTGATCCGCGGCGTGCAGGTCTACGCCGTCGCCTCCCCCTCGCGGCCCCAGCCGCTGACGGTCAACGGCCGCCGCTGTGCCCGTCTGATTCGCAACAACGGCTGTCGCTGGATCACCGCCAGCGCGCTGCCCACGAATCCCTCCTCCACAGCGGAGGCCCAGACCCGCCAGGCGTTCGAGGAAACCGAAGCCATGCTGAAACAAGCCGGCGGCGATCTGACTTCCGTGGCACGCACCTGGTTCCACCTGGATGGGATTCTCGATTGGTACCCGCGCTTCAACGACACCCGCACCCGATTCTTCGTCGAGCGCGGCCTGCTCAAAGGCGGTAACGGCGCGCGTCTTCCCGCCAGCACCGGCATTGGCGTGCGCCCGGCGAACAACCGAACCGTTTTGATGGACGCGTTTGCCGTCGTCGGCGATCCGGCCTGCCCGGCGGCGCCCGACGGGTGTCTCTGCAAACACCAGGCGACCGGCCATCAACGCTCGGCGTTCGCATACGGATCATCCTTCGCCCGCGCCGCCACGGTCTGTACTCCCGCCGGCCGCACTGTCTTCGTCTCCGGCACCGCCGCCATCGACTCCAACGGTCAAACCTGCCACGTCGGCGACGTTCCGGGCCAGATTCGCATGACGATCGACTGCCTGCACGCCGTGCTGCGCGATCAGCTCTGTTCCCCGCGCGACGTGGTGCAGGCCGTCGCCTACTGCAAATCCGCCGAGGTCGAGGAATGCTTCCGGCATTGGAGCCAGGAAATATCCTGGCCCTGGATCGCCGTCCGCGGCGACGTTTGCCGGGAGGATCTGCTGTTCGAAGCCGAGATCACCGCCTGCGCCCCCCGCCGCCGCCAATAAAAGGGGACATACAAGATTATGGCCCCCAGAAGAAAAGGGGACATTCAAGATTTCGGTTACCGCAACCGCCGCGAGCCGAAAACATGAATGTCCCCTTTATTCATTGCCGTCGGTCCAGGGGGACGAAGTTGACCAGGGTGGGGCCGGTGTAGATCTGGCGCGGGCGGGCGATTTGCGTGCCGGGGTCGTCGTGCTGCTCCTTCCACTGGGCAATCCAGCCGGGCAACCGGCCGATGGCGAACATCACGGTGAACATGTTCATGGGCAGGCCAATGGCCTTCATGATGATGCCGCTGTAGAAATCGACGTTGGGGTAGAGCTTGCGGTCCACGAAGTAGGGATCCTTCATGGCCATTTCCTCCAATTTGCGGGCGATATCGAGGAGGGGATCGGCGACCTTCAATTGGGCCAGGACCTTGTCGGCGGCTTGCTTGAGGATCTTGGCGCGGGGGTCGAAATTTTTGTACACGCGATGTCCGAAGCCCATCAGGCGCACGCGGGTGTTCTTGTCCTTGGCCATGCGGAGGTATTCCTCGGCGGTCACGCCGCCGCGATGGATATTTTCCAGCATTTCCAGGACGGCGACGTTGGCGCCGCCGTGCAGTGGGCCCCAGAGCGCGTTGACGCCGGCGGCGACGGAAGCGAACAGGTTGGCCTTGCTCGAGCCCACGGTACGGACGGTGGACGTGGAGCAATTCTGTTCGTGGTCGGCATGCAGCAGCAGCACCATGTTCAGCGCATGATCGACTTCCAACGAGGCGATGTGCTGCTGATACGGTTCGGAGAACATCATGTGGAGGAAGTTTTTCACGTAGGGCAGATTGGGGTCCGGGTAGATATAGGGCAGTCCGCGCGATTTGCGGTAGGAATAGGCCGCAATGGTGCGAATCTTGCTGATCAGCCTTGCCGCCGCCTCCTCGAACGCCTCGTCGTCTTCCAGGGTAATGAACTGAGGACTGAAGCAGATCAGGGAATTGATCATGGCCGACAGCATCGCCATCGGCGGGGCGTCCACGGGGAACGCCTCGAAGTGATGCTTGAAGCCCTCGTGCAGCAGGGCGTTGCGGGTCAGCCGTTCGCTGAACCGGGATTTCTCCCTCTGCGTCGGCAGCTTGCCGAAGAGCAGCAGTTCCGCCACCTCGATGAAGGTCGAGGTTTCGGCCAACTGCTCGATGGGAATACCGCGGTAGCGGAGGATGCCTTTTTCCCCGTCGATGAAGGTGATCGCGCTGGTACACGCTCCGGTATTTCCGAAGCCGCGATCGAGCGTGATGGCGCCGGACTTGGCGCGGAGGTCGGAGATGTCAATCGCGACCTCCGCCTCCGTTCCGACTACAAGGGGCAATTCGTATTTCTTCTCGCCGATAATGAGTGTGGCTATGCGTGCCATAGCACACTCTTATACCAAACCTGCTCCGGATATTCCTTTGGCGCGCTCCAAATGCGAATAATTATGATTCTTGCGTTTATGTGGAGCTCCGCATAACCGGAATTCCCTTGTAGCTTTCGGATACCGCCGGGTAGACTGCGGTCGTTTATATCTGGCTGCATGGGTGAACGAATTGTCGACCGGTGATGAAATGCGACGGAAGTGGCCTGACTGGGTCGGATCTGCACCGATCATTTTTGGAGCGACCAACGTTGGCCTGGGCGCGAACGCGGCCCAGAACGCATTGTACCACTCCAACTGGTCCGGCTATGCCGCCACGGGAAATGCGTTTACCGACGTGTAGTTGACCATGTTTGCCGCGGGAAATGGGTTATGTTCTTGTCGGCGCTGTATGGGGACGCGATGGTTGTGGTGCGAGGAGAGAACGCGATGCCTTCCAGCCGGCGCGGTGGCCTGACACAATCCGTTCGGCGCGCCCACCATTCGTGGGGAAGCCCAAACACGAAACGCAAAGCCATTCCGCGGCGGATTCTTAACGTCTCCCTCTCCGCTGCCATTTTTTCCGCGGCTCCGGCGTTCGGCGTTGAATATACCTATACCCCCTCGCAAATCCGCACCGCGTACGGTTTTAACGGCGTCATGTTCAACGGCGTTGCGGCAACCGGCGCTGGCGAGACGATCGCGATCGTCGATGCGTACAACACCACCACGATTCAGTCCGACCTTACTACCTTCGACGCTGAGTTCGGCATCAGCGCTCCTCCCTCCTTCACGATCGAGAATCAAAACGGCGGCAGCACGTTGCCCTCGGGGACCAATAGCGGTTGGGCGCAGGAAACGGACTTTGACGTCGAGTGGGCGCATGCCATCGCGCCCCAGGCCAATATTCTGCTGGTGGAGACCAACAACAGCAGTTCCTCGAACCTGTTTACGGGCGTTCGGACGGCCGCCGCTGCGTCCGGCACGTGTGCGGTCTCCATGAGTTGGGGTGGCGCCGAATACAGCGGTGAGACCGCCAACGACTCCAATTTCATCACCCCCAGCAGCCATCAGGGTGTATCATTCGTCGCAGCCACTGGGGACAGCGGTTCGGTTTTGTATCCCTCCACCTCCCCCACCGTCTTGGCTGTGGGGGGCACCTCGCTTTACCTGAATTCCGGCGGTGGATATGGCTCCGAAACCGCCTGGAACGATTCGTACGGAAGCGGCGGCGGCGGCGTCAGCACCCAGGAATCCGAGCCAAGCTATCAGCGGGTCGCGCAGCAAACCGGATGGCGGAACGTGCCGGACGTCTCTTATGACGCCGATGTAAACACCGGCATGTACGCCTTCTCCGACGGAAATTGGTACGATTTCGGCGGGACCAGTTGCGGAACGCCCCAGTGGGCCGCATTGGTCGCCATCGTCGATCAGGGCCGGGCGCTCAACGGCCTCACCACGCTGAGCAGTTCCAACCTCAGCAATGGACTACTCCCATCGCTCTACGACTTGTACGATACGCCGTATTACGCGCAGGCCTTCAACGACGTGACCACTGGCACGACCAGCACCGGTCAGGCCGCGGGCCCTGGCTACGACACCGCCACTGGTTTGGGAACGCCCAAGGCCGGCTTTCTGATCCCTTATCTCGCGGGAGAAGTTAGCATCGCCCAGCCGGCGGCCTCACTCACGTGGAACAACGCCGGCAGCGCCGGTGACGGGCGCACCTGGGATATTGCCGACTACCAAAACTGGAACGACGGCTCCGCCGCCGTGGTCTACATCGATGGCAGCAATGTCACCTTCAATGATGCCAATTCCCACAATTACGCGGTCACGCTAAATGTCACCGTCAGCCCCGGCTCGGTGACGGTAAATAACAGCCTGGGCAACTATACGATCACCGGCACCGGCAAAATCGTCGATGCAGGTGCGTTCGTCAAAACCGGCAGCGATACGCTGACCCTCGGCGCCGCCCTGAGCGTCGGCAGCATGAGCATCAGCGCCGGAACGTTGAAGCTGGCCGCCGGCGTCTCTGGTGGCTCCGGTCCCGCCATCACCAGCACCATCAACCTCACGTCGCTGTCGATCACCGGCAACGGCGTGCTGGACGTGAACAATAACCACGTCATCATCACCTACACCTCCGCCGATCCGATCTCGACCATCGCCGGGTACATCGAATCCGGCTACAACGGCGGCGCGTGGAACGGCCCGGGGATCATTTCCTCGGCGGCCCAAACCCAAACCAATGGCTTGCTCTATGGCGTCGGCTATGCCGACGGGACTGACGGCGTCGTCTCCGGCTTGGCGTCGGGTCAGATCGAAGTGGCCTACACGCTGCTCGGCGACGCCAATCTTGACGGCAAGGTCAACGGCGCGGACTTCTCCATCCTGGCGGCGAACTTCAACCAGCCGGTCACCGGCTGGGACCAGGGCGATTTCAACTACGACGGCGTGGTCAACGCCGCCGACTTCACCGCCATGGCGGCGAACTTCAACCAGGGCGTCAGCGGCGCGGCATCGGCCGGCGACGTCGCGGCCTTGGACGCCTTCGCCGCGGCGAACGGATTACTCGCCGATGTCCCCGAACCGGCCGGCGCGGCGATGATGGTGATGGCCGGATTGGGAATTCTCCGCCGGCGCCGACGAGCGTCGTGCTAAGAACGTTCTCTTGAAACCGAAAGTGGCTCGGTAACCCGCATCGGCCGATTTGATCTTTCGGCCGATGCTGCTATTGTGCGCATGTCCGGGGTGTAGCTCAGCTTGGTTTAGAGCGCTTGGTTCGGGACCAAGAGGTCGCTAGTTCAAATCTAGTCACCCCGATTTGTAAACGCCTATAACCGCGATGGTTATAGGCGTTGTGATTTTGGCGGAGACCAGCCATTCGGTTTTGCGCTACACCTGCGCTACATGAGGCCATTCCGGCCTCCATGGCCGAGGTCGATCACGCCTGCCTTGATCTTTGGAAATACGACCGATTTCCAACTCCGAAAGGAAAGTGAGAACCATGAATCGCAAAAGCCTTTTGTTGCTCGCCCCCGTCACGTTCACCGCCGCATTACTGGCCGGGGAACGTGTGGCGTCTTCAGCTATCACCATCCAGACCGTGCCGGTGGGTAACGTGGGCAACGCGGCGGATACCGACGGCTATGGGTCGGTGAATTACGCCTACGATATAGGTGAGTACGATGTAACGGCCAGTCAGTACGCAGCGTTTCTCAACGCGGTGGCCCAAACCGACCCCTTTGGCGTGTACAACTCCCTTGGTGTGTACCCCTCGGTAATGACTGGTACCACGGATGGCAATCCCGGAATCGTCCAGAATGGTTCTGCGGGAAGCTACACCTACAGCGTGGCCGCGGGCCGGGGCAATTATCCTGTGACCGATGTGTCTTTCTGGGATGCCTGCCGCTTTGCCAATTGGCTGGATAACGGTCAGCCGACAGGGCCGGAAGGCGTGGGTACCACCGAGACAGGAAGCTATAGCCTGACATCCAATGACATCTACAACAATACGGTTACTCGCAACGCGGGCGCAACCTGGGCGGTGGCTAGCGAAGACGAATGGCACAAGGCCGCTTACTATAGCCCCAACCTCAACGAAGGCTCAGGCGGCTACTGGCAATACCCAACGCAGAGCAACACAATTTCTACCACGCAAGCCAACTACAATGACGTGGTGGGGGATACGACCGCTGTGGGGTCCTATCCCTATCCCAGCTACTACGGAACTTACGATCAAGGCGGCGACGCGTTCCAGTGGAACGAAACGATCATCGACGATGGCTTGAATCGCGGGCTTCAAGGGGGGAACTGGTACAGCAACGCCAACGTCCTGCAGTCCGACGACTACACCGTCGATGACGGTGGCCCGTCGGCTATCGACAGCGGCATCGGGTTTCGCGTGGTAGAGGTTCCTGAGCCGGTGTCGGTGGGGATTCTCGTCCTGGTGCTTTCGGGGATGCTGTTTAGAAGGCCGGGGTCGGGTAGAAATAGGCTGCCGGGGCTTTCGTCGCTTGTGCGGGGGCGTGTAGGGGCGTGCTAGGGGCGTTATGCCGCGTTACCCGCAGCCAACGCCCCTTCCACCGCGCACGCCGCTTGTACACGCCGTGGCACGCCTTTGGGGCGTACCCTCGCGTCCTGGCATATCCGCCGGGCAAGTGCGTCCAACCATTTCGGCAAATCGGCCAGCTTCACGCGGTCCTTGTTGGTAGCGGCACCGTGGCGGACTGCCGCCTCAAGGGCGTTGTATACGTTGGAATGGTATCCAAGGGTCACGGGATTCTTCCGGCCCGGCGTCACCTTCATCAACGTCCAATTCGCCCCATCGCTGGCGTCGATGAAGTAGCCTTCGTTGAGTTCAACGATCATGGTGTCCTACTTTCAAAACAGCCGGGAGGTTGGGAACGCCCCAACCCACCGGCTGATGATGTTGATTGGTCCTTAAAATGGCCGTGGGTGGGTTGAAGGCGCGAGCCAACCACCGCACCCACGGCGGTTTCAAAAGGTGGCCGGGGGCGGGCAGCAGGAGTGACCACCATGCCCCACGGCCACAACGGGAACGGTTCCGCCGATCCGGCCCACGTTAGGCAAACATCAGTTCGGGCAATCCCAACGGCTCCACGCCGAGCCAGGCATTGCGGCAAAGGCCAGCGCCCATTTCGACCGAACACGCTCCCTGTTGGTCCGGCAGAATCGCCAAATGGTCCGGCAAATGACTCCGGGCAATGGCAACGTAGCCGCGCCCATTGAACGTACCACTGACAGGCTCGTTGTCGGTGAAAAGTCCTGTGCTAACTTCCATCACGTCGCCGTTCTTGATCGCGTCCAGCACCCGCTCATCGACAGCCGCGGCGCGTTGTGGATCAATCCAACACTCCGCTTTCAGCGCCCGGCTTTTCCTATCGAATCGGGCGTTGAAAATGGTGCCGATCTTTTGTCGGCTGAATATGGCCGGATCGCCGGCGATCCCGCTGAGGGACATTTGAGGGTGGTAAACCACAACGGGCTTGCCACACCACAACGACGCGGACTTGGCAAGATCGTTGGCGGTATAGAGCAGGCTGCCGCGCGATCCGTTCCATACACCCTCGACGCCAAGGACGCATGGCACAACCCAATGGGGCCTGCCCTCCAGTTCTTTGATTTTGAAGTTCATCGCCAACCTCAATACATCGCTGTGTCGTTGCCCGGATAGAAGCTGTTGCCGCACCGAGGGCAATCGACCGGGGAAACCCGATCAGTCAGCCGTGCGCCGCCGCCAGCATTTCCATCGTCCCCGCTATCGCTAAAGTCGGCGTCCCGCTGATGGCCGCTATCGGGGTACAAATTTCCACCGGCCACGCGGCCCCGCACGGCTCCTTTTTTGACGGCAAAGTTCATGGTCAAAACGCCAAGGGGCCTGACGTTGTGGACCGGGGCGTCAACGAAGTGGGTAAAGGTGTAGCCGCATTCGGGACACTCCACCGTCCGACTTTGGCGGGTGTTTTGCGGATCGCGCACGGTGCCGAGTGCAACGTGGGGGTCGCCCGGCGTCGTGCCGTCACTTGAACCGGAATCGAGCCAAGTGTTGCCGGAATCGTCCATGCCGGCACCGCCTGCGGCGGACACGCTGCCCACCACGCGGGGGAGCGGCGGATCGCCGGGCGTCCGGCCATCTGAATTACGGCCATCGGTGCCAACGTCCTGGCCGTTCACTTTATGCAACGCACCACGATATTGTCCCTTGGCGTTGCGAACAAATCGCAATCGTGGCGGGGGACCAAGCGGCGCGATTCGCTCGCGGCCCATTACATTCTCAACGTAGGTCTTCATAAAACGCTCCTCTAAAAAAGTTAGATCGAAATCGCGTTCAGTTCTGACAATACCTTTTGGTTGTATTCCCGATTGTGCTGGTCGCCGATTTCCCGCTCGGCCACCTCACGCGGCTTCACGGCCTCGAGCGCCTTCATGGCTTTGTCATAGTTTTTCTTGGCATCCAGCGCCACCTTGTGCCTTGCCCGAAGTTCCACCAGCGCGCCGGGTTCCGGCGCGGGGCCGCAAATGGAATTGCCCAGGTTGCCCCCGCAAACGTTCACGAGGTATTGCTTGCCGGCGTCAAAGTCACTCACGGCTTTTTCAAAGACGTGCTTCCAGTAAAAGGCGATCCGCCTCGCCCGGTCATAGGGATCGGTCGGAGGTTCCACCAGAAGCCCGAACGCGGATTGCTCACGCATCGCGCCGTCTTCATAAAAAACCCTCCCGTCCCTGACGAAACACGCGCCATGTTTTTCATCGAATTCGGCCAAGGCACGATTCGTTCCACCGTAATCTATAACGCTCATACGAAGCTCCTGTTTGAACTTGAATTTGCGGAAACTGCCGCCGCCAACGCACGCCGGGCAATCGTTGGATCGCCAACGCCGACGCCGTTACCGCCGAACGCGCCAAGCCCGCCCACCATCATCCGCCGCTTGCCCGCCAGATCGGCAACGCCCGCAACCACGTTTGCAAGGTCATCGTGGCCGTTGGAAGCATGGTCGATAACGTCCCTACCGCCGCTCCGGGTCCGGCGTTCAAGCCCGGCGAGTTGGTTCACGAGTTTTTCGTTATCGAGCAGTTCGACTTCACCGCTGCACAACCGGGGCAGCAATTCCAAATACAAAAGCGATTTCACCTTTTCGCTTTTGGTGTAGTTGATCCCCTGGCCCCGGAAGCCGCTGGCCACAAATTCCGCCGCATAGTTGTCTCCGGTCACGCGACGAAGGTTGTATTTGCGAAGCTCGGCGGTCATTTGGCCGATCACTTCTTGCGGGCTAAACGGAGGGCGGTATCGCCGCAGCAAATCAATCACCACCTTGCGGTCGGCCCGGTGCGCGATGGCAAGGGCGGCGTCGTCAAGCCGTCCACCCGATAGGTCCGCGAAGGCGAAGTATTGAAGCTCCGTTCGCGGCACCAATTCTTGACGGCCTTTGACCACGAGGGATTCGATAAGCGATCGTGGTAAAAACTCTGCAACGTCATCACGGAATTCGCCGAGGTATTCCGACTTGGCCGCTTGCAAGTCTTCGGCCATCGCGTCGTCAACCACCTGTTGCGGCAAGGTGGAATTCATGGTGCGGCTGGCGGCGTTCCAAACCAGCGTAGTGGCGTTGTCGTTGCCGAAACATTTTTCAAACGTGCGGAAGCTCCAGCCTTTGCGGGCGTAGGGCGAGGAAATGGCGATCAACCGCCCGCCCGTTGTGGCCAAGCCCGGCGTCACCGCTCTAACAAGTTCGGTGTCGGATTTGATTTTGCTTTCCTCGCTGTAAGCGAAAAAGCACGCCTCGTCTATCACGCACGCCAGCAACGTAAACCCTCGAATTGATCGGTGGTCGCCCGTGAGGATTTCGATCCGCACGCCGTTGCGAAGCTCAAACCCCGTGGCCGTTTCGGCAACCACTTCGCCTTGGAGAAGCGGCACCGCGAAGATGCTCCGGACGTAGTTGTGGACGATCCGGCTTTGCGCCCGCGTCGGTGATACCACCGCGACGATTCCCGTCTCGCCTTTGGCCAGCAGCTTTTCGCGGCCCGACAATGCCGCCTCAAACGCGGCCACGATGGCGGCAATTCTCGATTTGCCGGACCGCCTGCCCACAAGGAATAGCGCTTTGGTGAACCCGGCGTCGGGCAGCATCAGGCATTTGCGGCCCGTGCATTGGCGGACGATGGGGCGTAGCTCCTTCGGCACCGGCAACCCGTATAGCGCCGCCAACGCGCCGAACCACGGCTCCCAAGTCGTCAGGTCGTCGCCGAGGAACGGGCGAAACAAATTCGGATCATTGATGGCGTCGATGATCGTCACGTCCGCCGCTCCTCAACGTATGCCGCCAGGCTGCCGAGCTTTTTGACTTGGCGTTCCAACCCCAGCGATTTGAGGATTCCCAAAAGTGCATTGCACGATTGAACGTAGCTGCCGACATCAAGCTCTTTGATTCCTTCGATGGCGTCACGCTCACTTGTTTCCAAAAGGCTGACGATGAAGATCGCGCGTTCGCACAGAATTTCCTTGGCGTAGGATTCGCTGCCCGTATCGTTTTTCATCCGCTCCACGCGGCTTTCGATTTCGCGGACCAGCGCCACGCGGCGATCCGCGTCGGCCCAAAATTTGGGGGCGAAGCGCGTCGGCAGTGTTTTGTCTATCACCTTGTTTGGGCGCGATCGTTCAATCGTCGTTGTCATTCTTCCTCCTCAAGGTCGTTGGGGCGGGGCGGGAACATTCTGCCGCGCGTCCGGCGCTTTCGTAGTTTTCGTGGCTGCGTGTTGCAGACGTAGTGCAGGGCGAGGGCATTGCGGCGGGCTGCCGCACGTCTGGCGTTGGCGCTTGCATCGCTGCCGTGGCGTGGTTGTTCTGCGGCGGTCAACATTGTTCGATTTCCTGGTCGATGTAGCGCAGGTGTAGCGCAATGAGTCTACTCGCCGCTGATACGCTTGGCGTTGTGTAGATATTCGCTTGTTTTCTCGGCATTTGTTGCATCTTTCGTCGCCGCTTTCGACTTCTGACCTATTGGCTTAAAACCAAGAAACTACGGATCGGTGCGGCCATTTGCAATAGGAAAGTAGCCGGGGCGCGAAGTTTTTTTCGTGGCGTAGCAATTTCGTCAACCGTCCTGGTCGTCCTCGAACAGCGGGTTCGACGATAGCTTGACGTACACGTCCACAAGGTGCGATCCGCGCCGTTCGTAAGGGTGCGGCGAATCTTCGAATACGTCATCTATGCGATGCATGATCTTTACCACTTCATAGTGGCGTATCGGCTCGTTCCCTTTGGACGCGTTGATCCGCGAATTTAGTCTCATCAAATCGCCCACGCAGGGTAGCCATTTAAGCCGGAGCTTGGCAGGAAGATAATCACCCCCGCCGCGTTCGTGGGCTGTTGGTTCAATCCCGTCCTTCACTTGGGCGGGAAGCTCAATAATGCGCGCGTTGATCGTTGATTCGTATGTATCAAATCCATTGTTGCTTCCGTTCGATTCCACAAGTCACCGTCCTTTCAATTTTGCCGCTCCTTCAATCCCAATGCGTAAACAAGACCATTCAAGACTACACAGGACAATACAGGACTATTCAACGACCAAACAGAAAAACAACGAGTCCGTCCGCACCGGCTTACCGGTGGCGGACTATCTATTGCGCGCTTCGCTTTTGGGATAGGAAAATGATTCAATCGCCATCCTCGTCGTCATCGTCATCATGAAGGTGCCCATACTTTTCCTCCAACTCTTCCTTGGACGCTCCCCAATCGTCCCATTCCATTTCGTCGGCATCGGGCGCGCGCTTTCCTTTGGTAATCCGTTTTTCCAAGCCCGGCCAAATGCTTGGGTCGATACGGAACTCCGTCGCCTTCCCTGCGCCGCCCGGCCTGAACTTAAACTTTTTGATTTCCTCCAAATACCCATCCTCGACCGCCCACCGGCGGTAGCGCGAGACTGTGCCCTTGTCAATGTCCATTACTTTGTCAACGACCTCACAGGGCAGCATTATGTTCCGCAGCCCCATGGTTACTTGTAAATGAGCCGCCATGCCGACGAAGAATTCGTAGTCCTGCGTGCTTCGCTCTTCGGGTGCCGCAAGCGGACGTTTTTTTCGAGTGTCTGGCCGCACCAAAAGCCTGAGTACTTGATTGGCGACAAATGCCTGATGCAACGGATCGCTGCCGGGGCGATACCGAATTTTCGGCCAAGTATCGAAAAACTCTGGCCGAGCGTCTGCCCCCGCCAGGTTAAACCAGTCCCACCAAACATCGCCGGTCGAGCCAAAAGGCGGCTTGCGGCCCTTACTGCGGCGGTTCGCGCTCAATTCGGAAAGCTCGGATTCGACCACTTCCAAAGCGCCCTTTGGGTTTTCCAGATATGGCGTCATGTCATCGTGCCCTTTCACCAGCCAGGTAAACCAGAACAGCGGGCTTTTCGGCTGGGACTTCTGCAAATCCCAATGGCAGCCGTAGCAGCCTGCTATATACTTTCGCAGGGGTTGGTCTTTGAAGTCCTCGAAAAACTGGGCGCGCCGCCGGTTTCGCTTTTTGCGATCGTCCGCCGGGCCGTTTATAGTGCCCATTGTCCTCGTCCGAATCTACCCGCCCTGACCGGCGGGTTTTTTATTTGCGAATGCCGTTACTCTTGTTCAGTTGTCGCAATCCGGTCGGTGTGTTCGATGAAGCGCAAAATATCCGCCCGCAAATATCTCACCGACCGTCCCATCTTGCGGTAGACCGGCCCGCGCTTTTGAAACGCCCATATCGCCAGTGTGCCGGGTGTGACTTTCAGCAGGGCGGCGGCTTCACGCCGATTGATAAACTCGTCGAGACAGGTTTGTTCTTGCTGAGGCATCTTGGACTCCTTGTTAGCGACGATGGCCAACTTAAGGGGTCCGGCGGGAGGGCAAAACTCTAAGTGCTAGCACTCGGTACAACTTTTTTATTTATTGGTTTTTTTTGGCGTTGTAGTTCGTTGTAATAGTGGTGGCCGATGGTGTATCCCGATTTCCTGTCTTCGGTGCCGATCCTATTGAAAGCCTTCTGCTTCGGAAGACCCTCATCGCGGCAAAGTTGATCCACCCGCCTGACGATCCCCTCCCTTTTAGTTTTGGATGCCGCCGCCGTTACCGCAGCGCCCGCGCTTGTTAATTCCAATGCGTCCAACGTGGCGGCGGCAAAGCCAAGGTAAAATCCGATGGAAATATCTGGCCAGCGTTCGGCATCGTTTTTTATGATTTGTTGAGCGCGAGCGGCGGCAGCCAATATTCCCGTGCAGGCCACGTCAACATCATCCGCGCTTTTCCCGCCGAGCCGACAACCGCGCATTACGCCCGTAATGGTCGGTTGGTCGATCCCCATTTTCTTGAGCAAATTCCAAAGCTTTGCCCGATCCTTCTTTCGCTGGGCCGCTACCGGCAGCATCCGTTTGTGTACGTCGGCAAGGACGCCGTTGATATCGTCCGGCTCACGCGGCATGGTTCGCCCCCTTTCCCGCCTTCCGCTTCTTCCCGTTCGTTCCCGTCGTCGCCTCCACCACGCCCGGCAGCAGCTTGGACAAATCAAACGCCCCGACTTTTACTAGCTCGCGGGTTGCCGCGTTCACCGACTCGCGAACGGGGGTCATGTCGATCCGGGAGTAAATTTGGGTGGCTTCCACGCTCCGGTGGCCTAGCGCCGCGCCAATCATTTGTAGCGATGCCCCCGTACTACGTTGGTACGTTCCGAACGTGCGCCGAAGATCGTGCATGTGGAGGTCCGTCAGCCCGGCGCGCTTGACCAATTCCCACCACTGCTTTTTCGGTTCCTCGATATGGCCGCTCTTGGCGCGGGCTGACGGGAATACAAAATCACCACCGGCCTCCGCCGCGCCCCGGTTCGCTGCCCGGTGCTTCAACACTTCCATCGCCTGCGGGGTCAACGCGACCGTTACCGGGTAGCCATTTTTCGTCTTTGGAATGATCCACTCGCCTCGCGCAAGCGATACATCGGCCCACTTCATTTCCTGGACGTTGCCACGACGCGCGCCGGTAAACAGCAGCAGCAAAATCAGATCGCGGAAATCCTCATCCCGCTCGGCCACCAACGCCTTAAAGAATGCTGGTAGTTCATCCCGCCGAATGTAACGCTCCCGGTTCTTTTTTACGTTCAGAAGGATTCCGCTCGTCCGCCGCCGGTCGCTGTGCTTTGTCTTTTTAAGCTCGATGGGGTTGGGTCCGGCATAGTGCATTTCATCAATGGCGTGGTAGAACAGCGTGCGGAGAAACACCAACACGGCGTTGGCCATGATCGGTGTTTTGCTCAAGTCGCGGTGAAGCTGGCGGGCGTCCGTAATCGTGATGTCGCGGAGCAGTTTTGACTTGAATGGGATCGGCGTGAACAGATACCCGTTGTCGCGGGCGGCCTTGGCCACGCAATCGTGCTTCAAATGGTTGTCGCGGTAATGCTCCCACACCTCCTGCAAACTTTTTGCGTTAGCCGATTCGAGCCGCTCCTGTTGCTTGGCCTCCTGCGGATTCTTTCCCTCGGCGATCTCACCCAGCAGCTTTTTCGCCTCCTGCCGCGCCACCTGTGGCGGCATGTCGGGATACCGGGCAATCTTGTAGCGGATGGGTTTGGGGCCGATGCGCTTGTAGAGAAAAAAGGTTTTCGTTCCCGTCTTCATCACGTCGAGCATCAGCCCTTTTGTGAGTTTGTCGTGGTAGTAGACCCGGCCCGCTTCCGGTACGGGCAACGCATCCAAAACCTGTTTGGTGAAGTTGATTTTCTCCGCCTCCTGCCGCGTTTTCGTCGCCATGTTCAGACCTCTTGGTGAAATCTTGATCCAGGCCAATACGCCCGGCCCGTGTAGCGCAAAACGCTTGCGCTACACATGCGCTACAATGAGCGTAAATAACCGTTAATTTCCATGTAGCGCAAAATACGGGAAAACCAGCGTAAATGCAATAACAAACAAACATTATTAACGAGCATTAACCAAAACCTATTGGTCTTTTATTAGTTCGGGACCAAGAGGTCGCTAGTTCAAATCTAGTCACCCCGATTCGCCCGAAGGGCGAATAGAGCGGGAGAGAGGAGTAAGTAGAAAGTAGAGAAGACAAAGGCGCATTCAACGATACGTTGCGCCGCCGAACCAAGTCGCCCCTTCTGCGGTCTCCTTTCCACTCTCTACTATCTTCGGCTGGCAACTCACCAACTCACCAGCACGGCCGTTGCGTCATCGGAGAGGGTTTGGGTTCCGGCGAATTGGTAAACGGCATCGAATAGATGGGCGACGGCGTCTTCGCCGGGCGGCGTCGCGGCCAGGGAAGATTGGACACGATCGACCTGGAATTGTTCCCTGGCCTGGCCAGGCCCGGGCTCGGATTGGGTTTGTTCGACCAGCCCGTCGCTGATGACCAGCGCCCGGCCGTGCGGCGGCAGCGGGCGCGTAATTACGGTGTAGGCAGAGTCGGGCATGATGCCGATGGGCAGCGCATCGCCTTCGCTGAGGGATTCGAAGCCGTTGGCGGATTTGTCCAGCAGTGCGTAGCCGTGGCCGGCATCGACGTAGCTGACGGTCATTTTATGGGGATCGAACAGTCCGACCCAGAGGGTGACGAACCTGGTTTCGGGGCGGCGCGGGTGGACGAAGGCGTTCAAATCCTTCACCGCGCGCGCCAGATCGCCGTGCAGGGTGATGGCGGCGTGAAAGAATCCCTGAGTGGCGGTCATCAGCACGGAAGCGGCGACGCCGTGGCCGGAAACGTCTCCCAGGGCGGCGACCAGCCGGCCATCGGGCAATACCATGGCGTCGAAAAAATCGCCGCCGACATATTCACCCGGCCGGCTGGCTCCAGCGCAGACGAAAGGCCCGGCTTGGACTTTTTCGCGGGGAAAGATCCAGCGTTGAGCGGCCATGGCGGCCTTCAGTTCGGTTTCGATCTGGGCGCCTCTTCGTTCAATGTCCAGACGTTTGAGATTGGCCAGAGCCAGGCCGGCCATTTTGGCCAGGGCGAGGCAGAATCCCGCGGCGTTGGGGTGGAGCGCGCGGCGCGTTTGTGCGCCGCCCCGGGAATCCAGGTACAAATACGCCGCCACCGTTGATCCGAGCATCAGGGGTGCGCAGAGGGCGGCGTCGATCTTCAACTGGACCATGCTTTGGGAGATATCGTCCGAGGTCGAGGCCGACATTTCCGCCAGCACTCCCTGTGAGGCGGTGGTGATGAGCGATCGGCTGAAGCCCATGTTGTGGCGTTCGTGCAGGGTGGGGCCGGCGACGTTAGCGAGGATTTCAATCCGGCCGGAGGAATCCAGGGCGCGCAGGACGGCGGCGTTGGGCAGGCCGGTGCCGCGGCACGCCGCGTCCATCAGCGTCGCCGCGAGTGATTTTTCGTCGCCGGCGGCGTGAATGGCCGAAGCGCTTTCCAGCAGAAGATTGAGCAGATCGTCGCGCAACGGTTCGACGGCTCGATCCGCGGCGTGAGAGCGGACCATCGTGGCGGCGGTTGCCGTGTCGTCGACGGCGCGCAGGCCGCGCTCGGGCACCCCGCGCGTGGAAAAGCTGAACGTCCACGGAACGATTCGGAGCAAATCTCCATCCCCCAGTGGCATCTCGCGATGGGGGGCGATTTTGACGCCATTGAGAAACGTTCCCCAGCGGCTGTGAAGATCGGCGACGCGCCATTGGCCGGCGTGTTCGGTGAACCTGGCATGCTGGCGAGAGACCTGGTCGGCATCGCCGGGGAGGCGCAGGGGGCAATCGTCGTATCGGCCAATCACCAGCCCGCCGGACGACGGCTTGAGTTCCAATGGTTCGATCGGTGGCCCGCCGGGAAGCGGAATGAGCCACGCGGAATTGGCGGCCGCGGATGGAATGGAGCTAGGCTGCTCGGAACTCATTTCTAGTTTGGCCTCTCGGACTCGGACGGCGCCGTTGTCGCGGACATCGTCTCCGGCGGCAACGTCGGGGCAAGCTCCAACAGCTCCGCGGATTGGACCGTCACCTGATCGCCTCCGAGCCAGACGCCCAGCGGAGGCGAGCTATCGCGGTGGAATTCGGCCGGGAGAGCCAGGGAACTCAGTTCCACGTTCACCCGGTCGTGTTGCACGCCATCCAAATAGGCCAGCGCAAATTGCTTGCGGACGCGCAGGACCAGGGTGTGAACGATTCCGTTGGTGATCCACCGTGGGGCGCGGCGCGTGGTTTCATTGTCGTCGTAGTTCTTGCCGTCGACAACGCCGAAGCCGCTGAGCGTCCCCTCGTGGCCGCCGAGCACAAATGCAATCGGCCGGCCCTGTCGTGAGGCGATCAGGGCGATCGGGTTGTTCCCGTCAAAACGAACGAAACGGACGCGTAAGACGTATTCCTGCGGCAACGGGAGATGGAATTGGATTTGCGCGCTCGCGCCCTGGCCGGTTAATCCGTCGCTGCCCACGTTCCACGAGCCAAGCAACACGTCGCTCGACGGATTGAAATTCTTAAGAAGATCGGTCTTACGCACCAAGGGCGGAGATATCTGGTCGGATGGGTCGATCTGTTTCGGCGGGAGATGCGACAGATCGGGCGGACCCTGCCAAATGACCGAACCGTCCGGCGCGGTCAGCTTGATATTTCGGAACCGCGTCGTGAAATCGGAACTGGAGAGCCCCGCGCGTCCGCGCGCGATGCGGGTGTCCCTCCCGCCGAAACGTTCCTGTCCATCCAGAAAGCACTGAATCTCCGGACCGCGAACTTCAACCTTGACGTTATACCACTGGTCGGGTTCAAGCCTGTATTGCTGCCATTGGAGTCGCGTCAGGTTTCCTTCGAATCGGGAGTAAAGCCCGATCAGGGTGTTGTCTTCCGCGGCAAGCCAGTAGAGGCAGGCGTTGCGCATCGCGCCGTGAACGACGACGCGGAAGCCCTTGGCGTTGCCGTTCTCATTAGTCATCGCGTCAAACGACATGTCGTAATTGGACAGATTTGCCGGCCCGAAATAAACGGTGGCCGGGAGATTGCCGGGGGTTAGCGCCAGCGCATCGCCTTCAAGATGGGCCGTTCCTCCGAGGATGGAGTTGATTTGATTGTCCGCCATTCCAGCGGAGGGCGGCGCAATGGAAATCGCCACGGGCGCGGCCGGCGCGGTCGTGGGCGCGGCGGCGATCATCTGCGCGGCAGGAGCGATGGCCACGCCGCTCTGCATTGAGGATTTTCGAGTCACCAGCCATAGGGCGAACCCCACCGCACAAAGAGCGATGACCGCCAAAGAGATCACCGCAAGATTCCGGCCCGGCCCTTTCGCCGCTGGCGATGCCGGCGGCGCCGCATTTTGTGTTACGGCCGTCTGCTGGCCGGCCAGATATTGCGCCACGTCCCGGCCCAACTCGCCCGCGGATTGGTAACGCTGCTCGCGATTTTTCGCCAACGCTCGAAGAACAATGTTCTCAATCACCGGATTCACCGGCGGCGGGCCGAGTTTGCCCGGACGGCGTTCCTGCGCCGATTGCCGCCCCGGCACGACTTTGCTGGGCGGCGTCGGCTCGGTGTTGAGAATGTTATTCAACACGTCCCGCATGTTGCCGACGACTTCGTACGGGAATTTCCCATCCGTCAGAAACTGATAGAGGATCACGCCCAGGCTGTAGACATCCGTGCGCATGTCGATTCGGTCGGGATCGCCTTCCGCCTGCTCGGGGCTGCACCAGGGAAGGCTTCCGAGGAATTCGCCATTCACCGCGATCGGATGGTCACCGCCGACCAGCCGGTCGAGCGGCGTGTGCGCCAGACCGAAGTCAAGAATGTGTGGTTCGCCGCGCTCGTCGATGCGAATGTTGCCCGGTTTCAGATCGCGATGCACGATTCCGCGCACGTGTGCGACGTTGACGGCGGCGCAGATCTTCAGAAAGAGCCGCAACAGTCTGGCGGGGTCGGGCGAATCGCCTCGCTGGCGCGATTTCACGTAATCGTCCAGCGTGACTCCCGCGACGTAGTTCATCGCAATGAACTGTGCGCCGCCGGACGTGACGCCGGTATCGAGAATCCCCACGATGTTGGGATGCTCCAGCGCCGCCAGGACCTGAACCTCGCGCTTGAACCGGGCCAGGGCGCGTTCATCGGCCAGCGCTTCGGGCCGCATGATCTTGAGGGCAACTCTCCGCCCGGTGTTCTCCTGAACCGCAAGATAAACCACCGCCTGCCCCCCGCGGCCGAGTTCGCGCTGAATGGAATACCCTTTGATTTCGACCGGCGGCTGATCCACCGGAATTGCGTAACCGATTTGCGACCCCCCCGCCGGTGGAACGGCCGTTTGAAGAACGACGCTCGCCGTTTCGCCGGCGCGCATCCGGCTCAATTTTCGCAGCGCGGCTTCAAGCTCCGGCATCAATTCGGGATGAGCCGCGATAACGGCCGATTCATCCAGCTTCCCCCCCGCCGCCGTCAAGCCGGAGATCAGCCGGGCAATCGCCTGCCTTCGCTGGTTTGCCGCGTCGCCCTGGGTTCGATCCGATTCCATAGCGGGCGGATAGCTTAACCGACCGGAGTCCGCCGCGCAAGACATGACCCGTACCAATCATCGCTTCCCATTCCCTCGACGAGCAGCGGTTTCTCCTTTACAGTGGTTGCATCAACTTTCGTTCATTTGGAGTCCTCAATGTTATTCAGGGTTCTTGCCGTGGTGGCATTTATGGTGTTCCAATTGGCGGCGCAGGCGATGGGCCAGGCAAACTCACCAAGGGACCGGTTCTTCCCCGATGCGGACATGATGCGCATCGGCACCTACTACTATCCCGAAGCCTGGCCGCGGGAACAGTGGCCGCGCGACATCGCCAACATCAAAAAGTTGAACCTGGAATTTGTCCACATGGGCGAATTTGCCTGGGCATTCATGGAGCCGCAGGAAGGGCATTACGATTTCGCCTGGCTCGACGAGGTCGTCAAACTGTGCACCGATCAGGGTCTGAAGGTCGTCCTTTGCACGCCGAGCGCCACGCCGCCGATCTGGCTCACCGAAAAACACCCGGAAGTGCTGATGATCGATGCCGATGGCCGCCAGATGCAGCACGGCACACGCGCGCAGGCCGACTGGAGCGTGGACATCTATCGTCAATACGTCGGCAAGATCGACGAGGAATTAGCCAAACACTACGGCAACAACCCCACGGTCTGGGGCTGGCAGATCGATAACGAGCTGGGTCATTATGGAAAGGAACCCTCTTACACGGAGGCCAGCCAGGCAAAATTCCGGCTCTGGTTGCAAAAGAAGTACGGCACGATTGAAGCGCTCAATACCAATTGGGGCGCCGCATTCTGGTCGCAGCGGTACGAGAACTTCGATCAGGTTCGCCTGGCCAACGCCAAGGAGGAGGTCGCTCAGATCAATCCGCATCAATTGTTGGATTCGCAGCGTTGGTTCGCCGACGAAGCAGCCGATTACCTGCGCTTCCAGGCCGCCTGCCTCCGCAAATATTGCGGCGATCGCCAGTGGATCACCACCAACTTTCAATCCAATCATCCTCCGGAAAATCCCTCGCTTTCGGCCCATGACATGGATCTTGTGACTTTCACGATGTACCCGGTCCACGGCGATCCGAATGAAGGCCCGTTGGGCTTTCGCCTGGGCGCCGCGGCCATGATGTCGTTCATGCACGATTACGTACGGAATCTGAACGGCGCTCACGGCATCATGGAATTGCAGCCGGGTCAGGTGAACTGGGGCGATGTCAATCCCCAGCCCCATCCCGGCGCCATTCACATGTGGCTGATGCGGGCATTTGCCGTCGGCAGCAAGTTGGTCTGCACCTATCGCTACCGCGAGCCGCTTTCCGGGTCGGAGTTATATCACTACGGTCTGGTCGGCCCCGACGGCGTGACTCCCACCACAGGCGGACAGCAGTATGCACAAGCCGCCGCGGAAATCGCCATGCTGCGCACGCTGCGCGATCCCGCGGCAAAAATGCCCGCCGATTATGCCGCTCGCCGCGCCGCCATCTATTTTGATTGGGAAAACCGCTGGGATATCGATAATCACAAGCAGACCATCCGTTGGAACACCCTTGAACACATCTTCAAGCAATACCGGGCCCTGAAGCGGCTCGGCTGCCCTGTGGACGTCATCACCAGCGAAAAGGATTTCAGCGCCTACCCCTTTTTGGTGGTCCCGGCCTGCCAAATGGTTGATCAAAAGCTGGTCCAGCGCTGGAGCGACTATGCCAATCAGGGCGGCCACCTGATCCTCACCTGCCGCACCGGCCAGAAGGACCGGCGCGGCTTCCTTTGGGAGGGACCATGGGCGATGCCCATCCTCGACCTGATCGGGGCCAAAATATCCTTCTACGACGTGCTGCCCGCTCCATACGTCGGCAAGGTCACTTCCGCCGGCCATGACTACGAATGGGTCTCCTGGGCAGAGGTGCTGGATCCCCGCCCCGGCACCGAAGTGACGGCTCGATATGCCGATCAGTATTACGCCGGCGGCGCCGCCGCGGTCACGCGCGCCCTGGGCCGCGGAACGGTCACGTACATCGGCGTGGATACAAGCGACGGCCAGTTGGAAGCCCAGTTGATCCGCGACGTTTTCACCCGCGCCGGCGTGAATGTCGAGCAACTGGACGAAAACTTCCTGGTCGACTGGCGCGACGGATTCTGGGTAGCCACGAATTTCACGGACAAGAATCAAACCATTCCCGCCCCCCGCAGTGCCAAACTGCTGATCGGGACCCGCGATCTCCCCCCGGCGGGCGTGGCCGTATGGCGGTAGGCGTCAAGTATGAAAAAATGCGTTTCTCTCTGTGTCCTCAGTGATCTCTGTGCCCTCTGTGGTTTATTTTCTTCGGCGCTCTAAGATATTGTCGCCCCCAACAAAGGATCGACATGCATATTCCCTCGGCTCTTGCGGATGAATCCGGACCAATCGGCGCCGGTTGGATCATTGTCGCCATCATCGTCATCATTTTCTGCCTGGTGGTGGCGGTCTTCATCGCCAACTTCATCGGCCTGTACATCCGGGCGTATTTCAGCGGCGCGAAGGTCAGCTTCTTCGAGCTGTTTGGAATGCGCATGCGGAAGGTCAACGCTCCGACCATCGTGATCGGCCGCATTCAGGCCACCCAGGCCGGACTTCAGGTCAGCCAGCGAGAGATGGAAAGCCACCTGCTCGCCGGCGGCGACGTGCCGCGCGTCATCAACGCCATGATCGCCGCCAGCAAGGCCGGCATTGAGCTTCCCTGGCGAACCGCCACCGCCATCGACCTGGCCGGACGCGACATCCTCGAAGCCGTCCAGACCAGCGTCAATCCCAAGGTCATCGACGTGCCCAATCCCCAGTTCGGTCAGCCCACCATTGACGGGGTTTCCAAGGATGGAATTCAACTCAAGGTCAAGGCCCGCGTGACGGTGCGCACCAACATCAAGAGCCTGGTCGGCGGAGCGACCGAGGAGACGGTCGTCGCCCGCGTCGGCGAGGGGATCGTCAACGCCATCGGCTCGGCCGAGGATTACAAGCACGTGCTTGAAAACCCCGACAAGATTTCCAAGGCCGTCCTGCTCAAGGGCCTCGATGCCAACACCGCCTTCGAGATTCTCTCCATCGACATCGCGGAGATCACGGTGGGCGAGAACATCGGCGCCAAATTGGCGGCCGATCGGGCGGGATCGGATTTACGCCGCTTTCAGGCCGAAGCCGAGCAGCGCCGCGCCATGGCCGTCGCACACGAGCAGGAAATGGTCGCCAAGCAGGCCGAGAATCGCGCCATCGTCGTACTGGCCGAGGCCGAGATTCCCAAGGCCATGGCCGACGCACTTCGCTCGGGCAGCATCGGAGTCATGGATTATTACAAGCTGAAGAACATCCAATCCGACACCTCCATGCGCGAGGCCATCGCCAAGCCGGGGGATTCAGCGAAGCCTTCGTAACCCGGAGCGACGATGGATACGTTGATTGAATTAATCGTTCGCGCGCTGATCGCGCTTTTCTCCGGTGGTTCCCAGAGAAAGCCCACGCCCCTGCCGCCACCGAGATCGGTCCCCAAAATCCCCCCGATTCAGCAGCCTTCCCAGCCGACGCCGGACATGTCCCCACAGGCATTGCGGCAATGGCAAATCCGGCAGCAGCAACTCCGCCAACAGCAACTACGTCAACAGCAACAACAGCGCCAACAGGCGAAGCGGCAACAACCGATGGGCCGCCAGAGCAAGCAACAAATGACCAATCGTTTCCCCACGACGCAACGCGCCCCAGCCCGCCGGGGCAACGCCCCGCCGCCGATCCCGCAGCCCGTCGCCGCCCCGCCGATACCGAAACTTGCCTCCGCCCGACCGGCTCCGACCGCGCATACTTCCGCCCCGCCGACAATTTCCGCCGCCGCAATCCGCCAATTGATGCTTTCGCGCCGCAGTGCCATGCGAACGATTTACGTCCTATCCGAAGTGGTTGGCCCGCCCCTGGCGATGCGCGACCGATAGCCGGCTGGCATCGCGATCCATCGGCAAATCGCTGTAAACCGCCCAATTTCCACCCGCGCGAATTCCGCCCCGAACGCCCACGGCGTTGCCGTGGGGTTTTCTTAACGAAAGTGCCCATCCACCCGCAACCCGCTCCAGCCAAAAATAATTTTCAAAAAAAACCTCCGCTTTCCACAAAACACCGCCAAAACCTTCACCTCCTGGCTATAGATGTAGAGGGACATGCATTTTTGTCGTCGATTCACCAACCATTATCCCGGCCCGAATGCGGTCATCTCCGACACTGTCAAAATGGCCGACCGCTGCTTTTTCAAGTGGGTCCCCCCGTAGACGTAGACAAAACCCCCTGCGGCGCCATCAAAAACAGGGGTTTTGTCCACACCGCCCCAAGGCACTATACTCATGTGTAGTTTTATGATGACCATTGGAAGCGTATCCAATCTCTGGGGAAAGAAGAAATCGAACCGCCAAGAACGCCAAGGCCAATTGGTCATTTGTCATTTGCAAGACAATTCGGAATCGGCGATACCAATGACAAGTGACGAATGACCAATGACAAATGACCACTGATCCAGCCCTCGACGACCGCATCCGCCAGATCGGCCGCGAAATCTTCACGCGAGTCGCCGAATTGGCCCGCTTTTCCTCGCCCCTTGCCAAAATCGACGACGCCATGATGGCCTGGTCCATGCGGAACGAGCGCCGGAAATCCCGGCTTTTCCGCTTCGTCGATTGTCTGCCCTCGCTACGATCTTGCGAGGAAATCGCCCGGCATATCCGGGAATATCTGCACATTTCCGTCCCCGGTTTTTCGCCCATCCTCGCCGCCGCGGCGACGTTCGGGGTCAGCCGCATGGCCCGGAAATTCATCGCCGCCGACGACCTGGATCATGCCGTCAAAGCGATCGCCGAACTCCGCCGCAAGCGGCTTGCTTTCACCGTCGATCTGCTCGGCGAGGCGGTCGTCTCGGAATCCGAGGCAGATCAATTCCAGCGGCGGTATCTTGAGCTCGTCGAATTGCTTCCCGCGCGGCTGGCCGGGTTCGTCGAAGATCCGCTCATCGACCGCAACGCCGCCGGCGCGATTCCCCGGGCCAACGTCTCCGTGAAGCTTTCGTCGCTGTACAGCCAGTTCGATCCGATGAATCCGGGCGGAACTTCGCAGGCCGTGCTCGCCCGGCTTCGGCCGATCCTTCGCTTGGCCCGTCAAAACGGCGCGATGATCAATCTCGACATGGAGCAGTTCGCGTTCAAAGAATTGACCCTGGAAATCTTCAAATCCGTTTTCATGGAGGACGAATTCCGCGATTGGCCCGCTGCCGGCATCGCCATCCAGGCCTATCTGCGTTGCACGCTGGACGACCTGAAGGGTCTGGCCGAATGGTCCGAGCGGCGCGGAACGCCGGCTTGCGTTCGGTTGGTCAAAGGCGCGTATTGGGATTTCGAAACCGTCGTCGCCGCCCAAAACGGCTGGCCCATCCCGGTTTTCATCGACAAGGCCCAAACCGATGCCAATTTCGAATCCGCCGCCGTGTTTCTGATCGAGAATCGGCATCTGCTTCGTCCGGCCATCGCCAGCCACAACGTCCGCAGCATCGCCGCCACGCTCGCCCACGCCCAGCGATGCGGCGCGAAACCGGCGGAAATCGAATTCCAGATGCTGTTCGGCATGGCCGACGCCATCAAGTCCGCACTGGTCGAAATGAATCATCGCGTTCGGGTTTACGCTCCGGTCGGCCGGCTGCTGCCGGGCATGGCCTATCTGGTCCGCCGTCTTCTGGAAAATACTTCCAACGAATCTTTCTTACGGGCCGGGTTCATCGACCGCGTGCCCGAGGAGCAATTGCTCATGAACCCCATTTTGCGAAAACGCCGGCCCGCTTCCGCGGCGCGCCCCGCACGGGCATTCGCCAACGAGCCGCCCATCGATTTCTCGCTTCAATCCTCGCGAGATAGCATGGAGCGCGCCATCGCCGCATTCTCGGCGCAGGGTTGCGCCGAGGTTCCGCTTTTGATCTCCGGGCAGCGCATTTTCACGGATCAATGGATCGAATCAATCAACCCCTCGCATAAATCCCGCGTCGTCGCCCGCTGCGCCGGCGCATCGGCCGAACATGCCGGCAAGGCCGTCGCCGCCGCCAAGACCGCCTTCGCCGCCTGGCGCGACGTGCCCGCGGAGGATCGCGCCGACCTGCTCGATCGCGTCGCGGACATTCTGGGCCGCGACCGGTTTGAACTGGCGGCCGTCGAGATCGCCGAATGCGCCAAGCCCTGGCGCGAGGCCCATGCCGACGTCGCCGAAGCCATCGACTTTTGCCGCTATTATGCCTGGCAGATGCGCCAGCTTGCCCTGCCCGCAGGCGCGGACGTGCCCGGTGAACTAAACCATTGGGAGTACGAATCCCGCGGCCCGGCCCTCGTCATCGCGCCGTGGAATTTCCCCCTGGCGATCCTCTGCGGCATGGCCGCCGCCGCCGTCGTCGCCGGAAATCCCGTCGTCCTCAAGCCCGCCGAGCAATCCCCCCTCATCGCGTTCCATCTCGCCCGCGCCTATGAAGAAGCCGGCGCGCCCCCGGGCGTCGTGAACTATCTCCCCGGCGTCGGCGAGGAAATCGGTCCTGTCCTCGTCGAGCATCCGGACATCGCCATGATCGCTTTCACCGGCTCGCGCGGCGTCGGACTTTCCATCAACCACCTCGCCTCCCGGCCGCGAGACAACCAGGATCACGTCAAGCGCATCATCGTCGAGATGGGCGGCAAGAACGCCGTCATCATCGACGAGGATGCCGATCTCGACGAAGCGGTCGCGGGGGTCGTCGCCAGCGCATTCGGATACTCCGGCCAGAAATGCTCCGCCTGTTCGCGGGCCGTCGTCCTGCCGGGAGTACGTGATGCGTTTCTTGCCCGGTTGATCGACGCGGCGGCCAGTTTGAAAATCGCGCCGGCCGAAGACCCGGGCTGCCGCATCGGGCCGGTGATCGACGCCGAGGCGCATCGCCGCATTCTCGCCGCCGTCGAACGTGGAAAACGCGATGCCCGCCTCGCCTTCGCCGGCGACGCAGGCCCCCTCGCCGAGGAGGGCTTTTACATCGCCCCGCACGTCTTCGCCCAGGTTCCGCCGAGCAGCCCCCTGGCCACCGAGGAAATCTTCGGACCCCTCCTTTCGATCATCAGCGCCCGGGATTTCGACGATGCCCTGTCAATTGCCAATGGCGTCCAATACGCCCTCACCGGCGGACTATTCTCGCGCAGCCCCGCCAACATCGCCCGCGCCCGCCGTGAATTCCGCGTCGGGAACCTTTACATCAACCGCCAGATCACCGGCGCTCTCGTGGGACGGCAGCCCTTTGGAGGTTTCAAGCTCTCCGGCGCCGGCACGCAGGCCGGCGGCCCGGATTATCTCCGCCATTTCCTGATGCCCCGCTGCATCACCGAGAACACTCTCCGCCACGGATTCGCCGCGGACGCGGAGTGAAAAACATTCGACAAAAAAGCCCACGGCGTTGCCGTGGGCTGTACAGGGTTACTGCACCACCTCACCGTCCATGTCCGCCAAATCCGCCGCCACGGGCCGCAAATCCGACGCCGCCATGAAATCCGACGCCGCCACGGAATCCGCCGCCCACAAATCCGCCGCCCCACGGATGGTAATAATGCCCGTATCCGCCCCATCCGTATCCACCGTAAATGACCACGGGGAAGGTGGGATAATCGTAATAGTACGGATACGAATACGCCGGGTAATTATAGACGTAAGTCGGCTGGGACGGATAAACGTAAGTCGGGGCCGGGCTGGTGACGACCGGCTGATTCGCCGTGTAATACGGCACCGCCGATTGATCCGATCCGTAGGAGACCACGGGCACGTCGGCCGGCGGTTGCGGAAGCGCAGAGCCCAACTGGCTGGACAACGTATCTTCGATCTTGAACAGATCGGTGATCGCTCCGGTCGCCTTCAGCGTGGCCAGCGTGCGTCCGTAATTCACATCCTGAATCTGCCCGTTGAAGCGAAGTTGGCTGTCGGAAATTTCGTAGGTTCCAAACACCACGAGGGCCGCCCCGGCATTCTTCGCCGCGGCCATCGCCTCGGGGCCGCCGCCGTTCAGGGGTCCGCTCATGCCGATCGCCTGGACGGACGTATCGCCGGCCGCTTGCGTCATGAGATTCTCCTGAATCGCGCTGGCCACCCATTCGTGGCTGGTGGTATTGCCGACTTGGCGGAAGGGAACGATCAACACCTTCAACGGCTGCTGCACGGCCGGCATGGTCGTAGCCTGCGCCAATGCAAGCGAACTGCCCCCTAAAACCACCACGAGCAGAGCTAGTATCCTTTTCATAACGGCTCCTTGAGTATCCGCCTCTATTATACGCGAGCTATCAGGGCAAACCCCGCACTGATTCCAAAATCACCCCATTTTTCGCATGGATTTCCCCTATTTTACCAGTCTCTGCCACAATGGCGGCCCCAAAATCAGCAATCCCACGGCCACTGCAGCTATTGCAGCCACCAGCACCATCCCCGCCGCCAGGTCCTTGCAGGCCTTCGCCAGCGGATGCTGCTGGGGCATCGCCAGATCGACCGCCGACTCGATGGCCGTGTTCAAACCCTCGAGAATCAACACCAGCGCCATCGTGGTCGTGAGCAGCGCCCATTCCACGCGGCCGATCCGCAGCCACGCCCCCAGCGCGCCCGCCGCAACCCCGATCGCCACTTCAATCCGCGCGTTCCGTTGCGTTCGCAGCAAATGCCATAACCCCGAAAACGCATACGCGAACGTGCGCAGAATCCCGTGCCTGAGCGGGCGCCGCGATATCCCATCCTCGTTCAATTTTCCAATCGCCATGTCTCGCCCACCTCGCGGATAACGATCCGATTCATTTCCTTCCCCGCCGCGTTCATGATCCGCTCCAACGGCTCGCGCATCGGCTCGTGGCTGAGCCGAAACGTGCTGTGGTGCACCGGCATCACAAAATCCGCACGCATCTGGTCCGCCATCGTCCAAACCTGCTCCGGCGAAGCATGGGCGTGAATGTACGGGTCGTACGCCCCGATCCCCATGATCGCCAAATTCACCGGGCCGGCATCCTTGAACCATTCCTGGTAGGCCGTATCCCCCCCATACAAGACGCGCCGGCCGCTCGACTCCAGCAAATACCCGTTGTATCCCCGTTGCTTGTCCAGAAACGTCCGCGCTCCCCAATGCGCCACCTGCCGCGCCGTGATCGCCAGCCCGTTGAATCTCGCCGTTTCTCCCCATCGCAATTCCGTCACGTTGCGAAACCCCAGGTCCCAAACCAAATCGCGGGTCTTCTCGGCCATCACCATGGGCGTCTTCCGATCCAGCATCGCCAGGCTCGGCCGATCGAGATGATCGAAATGCGCGTGAGAACTCAGGATCAGATCGACTTTGGGCAATTGCCTCGGCGTCAGCGCGGCCGCGACATAGCGCCGCGGACCCAGCGTCACAAGCCCCATCCCGAGCCCGACGCGATTTGCAAACACCGGATCGGTCAGCACCGTCATCCGGCCGATTCGCAGCAGCACCGTCGCATGTCCGATCCAGACCGCCGCCAATTCCCGATCCTCCCAGCGCGAAAGGTCCGGCCGCACCTTTGCGGCCGGCGGTGGATTCACCTGATCCAGCCATCGCATCTGCCCGCGTCCGCGGCCCAGCTTCGCCGCCAAATGCAGCGCGATCTGCTTCCGCTTCAAAAAATCCGTATAAACGCGCCAGCTTGCCACGGACATCCTTCCAAGGCCCCGGATGTACATCCGGGGCCTTCTCAATCAATCTCCACCATTACCGGAAAATGGTCGCTGGCAGATTTCGCCAGCCCATTCTGCACCACCCGCGCCTCCTTGAATCTACCGGCTTCAACCCCGTACGCAAAAATATAATCCACGCGCTGCCCAGGATGCTCCGTCGTAAAACTTCCCGTTGTTTCCGCCTCCGATCCAACGACCGCGTGCAGTGTATCCACGTACCCCGCCGACAGCAGCTTGCCGATCGCGGTGCGCGGCAATACGCCGCCGTTGGCGTCGATGTCCTGGCGCGTCCGCGGCTTGCACTTTTCCGGGTCCACACGCTGGATCGGAGAATTGGCATTGAAATCCCCCGCCAGCAGATGCGGCCGATTCTCGGCGCGGCGAGGTGCAAAAATCTCCAGAATCGCGTCGATCTCCCGCTCGCGCTTGGCCTCATCCTCGAGCCGCGCCCGCGGATGCAAATGTACCGCCGCCACCACCCATTCCGCCCCGCCGGTTGCCACGGCGGCCTCCAGCACGCAATCGGCAAATTCCGTCCGCAACAACGAATGGTTCACCGATTCCGCGATCCGCCCGCGCGCCAGAATGGCCGCCCCGTGCTTTCGCCCCTCGGCGAGCAGGAAATCCATCTTCAACCGCCCCGCGATCCGCTGGACAACGGCCGGCACGTCGGCCTCCACCAGCACCACCACGTCCGGCCGCTGCGATTCGATCACCTCGGCCAGCGCCTCGGTCCGCCCATCGCCGCCATCCAGAATGTTATAGCTCACCAATCGCACAAGAATGATCGTAGCGCCGGTCAATTCAAATGCAACCGCGAAAAAGCGGAACGAGTCTCACGCAGAGGCGCAAAGGCGCAGAGAAGAGAAATTAAAGAGCATTTTCTTCTCTGCGCCTTTGCGCCTCTGCGTGAGCTATTTCTTCCCGGAAACCAATTGTGGCCGCTGCGCCGGCGGCGCGAAAATCGCCTTCGGACGGATCGAGCGTATTTTTTCCGCCAGTACCGCCTGCTGGAAGAACAGTTCCCGATTCACGCTTGCCAGCGCGCGGTCGTCGGCGCGGAAAATATCGCCGGTCAATGCCCGCGCGATCGCCGATTCCACGTACTGCATCTGCGTCGATTCCTGCCATAGCGCCTTCACCACGACGTTCACGCCGGTTTCGCCATAACTGAGCAAACCCCATCGCGCCGCCAAATCCTTTTTCTGCACCACGCCGGCCGGGGCCAGGACGTAATGCAAATTGGCCATCGGCTGCATGAGACAGGAACTGAATTTTCCCAGCCCCAGGTTCTGCCTGAGGCGTCGCCGCTTTCGCCGGCGATTTCCCGTGCGCTCCATGATGCAGAATTCCAATTGTCCGTCATTGGAACAGTCGCGCAGGAAATCGCTCCGGCTCGCCTTGCATTCGACAAAACAGACCTGCGGCACCTCCCGCGGAATAGCCAGATAGTTCTGATACGCCCGAAAAGTCCCGGTCCCCACCGCATCGACAATCCCCAGCGGCGGAACGCGAACCTCGGCCGCAATGCACCGATACCCCATCCGCATGAGCCATCGGCACGCTTCCTTCTTCAACGTTTTGTGAAGCTCCGTCTCTCCAGGCATAGGCACTCCTTTGCCAATGAAACCCAACTCCGTGCTTGGCCGCAAGCTTTTTTAACGGCGCGAGCAAAATGTCTCACTCTGCCCCAGAATGTCCCATCCATCCCCCCCTCCCCCCCGTGACGTACGCCCAAAGTGGACGATTGGAGGCGGCTTCCGCCGACATCTCGAATCGTCCTTTGAACCGAGCCAAACGGCGCACATTTGCGCACCACGTACGGCGGGGCAATGCAACGCCGCCCGATCCGTAACTAATACCTAACTTTGGCTAAATTGCAAGCGAGAAATTCACGCCGATTGGTTTCGTCGCCGGCGTATCAGCAGACTTGCGCTGGGGATCAGCAGCAGCCATCCTGTCGCTGGCTCGGGGATGCTGATTTCTCCGGCTAGATAAGGGATCAGAAAACCGGCCTTGGGAGTCCCCAGACCAGTGGCGGTGTCGTAGCCAGAGCCAGCAGCTTGGCCGGTGCTGGTCGTGCCAACGGTCACGTCGTTGAAGGCCTGTGCATAGAATGGCGTGCCATACAAATCGTACAGCGATGGGAGCAGTCCGTTGACGAGATTGGAGCTATCAAGCGAGCCGAGGCCATTGAGTGCCCGGCCCTGATCGGCGATGGCGATCAATGCGGCCCACTGGGGCGAGCCGCAACTGGTTCCGTAGACATAGTAATTTTGGCCGCCGACGATGGCGGAAAATCCGGTGTTTCCATCGGCGTCATAGGCGACGTCCGGCACGTTCCGCCATCCGGTTTGCTGCGCGATCCGCTGATAGCCTGGCTCGGTTTCCTGGGTGCTGACGCCGCCGCCGCCGCTTCCGTAAGAATCGTTCCATGCGGTTTCGGAGCCATATCCACCGCCGGAATTCAGGTAAAGCGAGGTGCCCCCCACACCCAAGACGGTGGGGGCGGCGGAGGGATGCCAAAGCGATCCGCTGTCGCCCGTGCAGGCAACGAACGACACCCCCTGATGGTTGGTGGGGGTTATGTAATTGGAGTCGTTGGCGGTCTCACCGCTGTATTCGACGCTGCCCCAACTCATGGAGACCGCACACGTGCCGGCGGCGCCGGCGGCAGTCCGCACGCCGGCGTTCAGGTTCGTGTAGAGGTTGTCGTTGGTCTCCACCAGGAGAATATTGGCCTGGGGCGCGATGGCATGGGCCCATTCGACGTCAATGTCCGTTTCGAGCGACCAACTGCTATTGGTCCCGGTGGGCAACGTGTTGCCACCGGTTTGATTCTCAATCGAGAAGCTGGGAGGCGAGCTGATGCCGAACTTGGAATCGAACTTGGAGAGGTCGGACTGAATCGTGGAGTTGTTGTATGCGTCAACGATCGCGATGGTTTCTCCAGCGCCGGTTGCCGGAACGCCGTTGAACGTGATGCCGTTAAAACCGTACGCGGTGCGGATTTGCGAGGGCGTGTAGGTGTACTGCTGTGCCAACACCCCGGCCGCGGAATAAAACTCAGCAGAAGCGGCAGCGATAAGAATACGTCGTAGAATGGCGTTGCGGTTCATGGTTCTCCCATTCCGTTTCATATGCTGCCCGATTGCGGCATGCCTCCACCCAACCAGACGGCGAAAAAAAATGCGAGAGGGACGATCTGATGCAGCCGGAATTATTGTCGGGGATTTGCCAATTGAACGCAATTCCAGGTCGTGGGTCAGCCTCGGGGTTTGCATGCCGTACGGCGGGCAGGGATCGCGGGGTTTGTCGCGATGCGCGGCGTGACGTAGTATTGTCCGTTCGCTCCATGCAGATTCGGAATTTTTCGATCATTGCCCATATCGATCACGGCAAGAGCACCTTGTCGGACCGGCTGCTCATGCGCGCCGGGGCCATCACGGAACGGGAATTCAAGGAGCAAATCCTCGACGATATGGACCTGGAGCGGGAACGCGGGATCACGATCAAGGCGTCGGCGGTAACGGTCTTCCACGAAACGGGCGGCGAGCAGTTCATGCTGAACTTCATCGATACGCCGGGACACGTGGATTTTCATTACGAGGTGCAGAAGGCGTTGCAGGCGTGCGAGGGCGCCATCCTGGTGGTGGATGCGACGCAAGGGGTGCAGGCACAGACGGTGGCCAACGCGTATGCGGCCATCGAGGCGGGGCTGGAGATCATTCCGGTGATCAACAAGATCGATCTACCCAGCGCGAGGCCGGTGGAGGTGGCGGAGGAAATCGAGCAGGTGCTGGGATTCCCGGCGGAGGATGCGATTCTGGTCTCGGCCAAGACGGGACAGGGGATCGACGAGTTGATCGCCCTGCTGTGCCGGAAGCTGCCGGCGCCCAGGGGCGATCCGTCCTTGCCGACGCGGGCGCTGATTTTCGACAGCATTTACGATGATTATCGCGGCGTGATCGTTTATGTGCGGGTGGTGGATGGGGAGCTGTTCAAGGGTCAGAAATTCCGGCTGATGGGGACGGACAAGGTGCATCAGATCACCGATCTGGGCAAACTGATGCCGCGGCCCAAGCAGGTGGAGAAGATCGGGACGGGCGAGGTGGGGTATCTGGTGGCGGCGATCAAGGACCTTCACGACGTTCGGGTGGGCGACACGGTGACGGATGCGGGGAATCCCGCCGCCGAGGCGCTGCCGGGATATAAGCCGATCCAGCAGATGGTCTATTGCGATTTCTATCCAGGCGGGACGACGCAATATGACGAGCTTCGGGACGCGATGGACCGGTTGCAGTTGAACGACAGCAGTTTTTCGTTTACGCCGGAATCTTCCGATGCATTGGGGTTCGGATTTCGCTGCGGGTTTCTGGGCCTGCTGCACATGGAGATCATTCAGGAGCGGCTGGAGCGGGAGTTCCACATCGAGATCGTGCAGACGGCCCCCACCGTGACGTACGAGATCAAGATGACGGATGGGACGTTGAAACGGATCGACGCTCCGAGCGAATTGCCGAACCCCAATCACGTCGAGGAAATCCGCGAGCCGTATATCCTGATGAATCTGATCCTTCCGGCGGAGGGCGTGGGGGCGCTGATGAAGTTGTGCGAGGATCGGCGTGGGATATACAAGAAGACGGAATACATCGGCGCGTCGCGGGTGATCCTGGCGTACGAGATTCCGTTGGCGGAGGTGATTTATGATTTTTACGACCGGCTGAAGAGCGCGACGCGCGGGTACGGCACGATGGATTACGATTTCATCGGGTTCCGTGTGGGAGACTTGGTGAAGCTGGACGTTCTGGTCAACGGGGACAGAATCGACGCCCTGAGCGTGATCGTCCACAAGGAGCATGCCGAGCAGCGGGGCCGGAAATTGCTCGTGCGGCTGAAGCAGGAGATCGCGCGGCATCTGTTTGAAATCCCGCTGCAAGCGGCGATCGGCGGAAAGGTGATCGCGCGCGAGACGATCAAATCGGTGGGGAAGAACGTGACCGCCAAATGCTACGGCGGGGACGTGACGCGCAAGCGGAAGCTGCTGGAGAAACAGAAGGAGGGGAAGAAGCGGATGAAGCGCGTGGGAAGCGTGGACATTCCGCAGGAGGCGTTCATGGCGATCCTGGAGAGCGGGGATTGAGTTGATTTATTTGGCTATCGCGGCGTGGCGGTGAAGCTGACTTCGGGCGGCGCGCCGGCCAAGCGGACGCCGGAGGGGAGACCCTCGATCTTCAATTCGACGGGATTGACGTTGTTGACGTTTTCATCGCTGATCTCCAAGAGCGCGTGAGGGAGGGGGCTGATTTGGCCGTGTTCGAGCTTGTCGATCTGTTCGGCCGGCCCGATGACGTCGAAGGTGGGGGTGAAGTCGCTATTCACGGAGATCGAATAGCGTTTCTGGACATCGGGTTGTATCGCCGGCCAGATGGGAGCTCTGTAGTGGCCGACCACGTCTTTTTCGGCAACGGTGAGGATTGCCTTGACCTGGGTCCGGTCGTAGGTCACCGGTCCGGAAGGATCGAGCAAAAGCGGAACCCCGTCGACGGTATGAACCCCCGGCTGGTTGAGCTCTTTCAGGGATGAGATGTCGGCGGTGACCTCGGTCAGATGCTCGATCACGCCCTTGGGCCCGGTGACGTTGACGGTGGGAGGGTCGAAAGTCACGGATTGCAATACGGTCAATCCGGGCGGCGGGCGCACGGGAATCGGCCGGTTTCGCACCAGGTAATCCACGTTCACGTTCAGTAACAACGGGCTGCACGCGTTGACCGTGATCCCGGCTTCCTTGACCTGCGGGCTTTCCCTCAAACTGTCGAGCAGCGGAATTCTCTCCTGGCCCTCCACCTGGTCGGTATCCAGTTCTATGGCGATGGGTGCGCCGGTGGAATGCGATTGCTTGAACCGCTCCACGATCGAGGTCGGGCCTTCAAGATCGCAGATAATGACCCTCTCGTTGGGGTCGAGCGTGACGATCTTGTTGGGATTGCGGCTCTTGACTTCAATGTTGATTGGCTGGCCGAGATCTTTATCCTGTTCCTCGCTCTCGGCATAGACCCAGATGAAGACGGTGATGGGAACCGCCCAACCCAGGGTCTTGAGGAAACTGGTGACGTTTTCTCGGGTAAATCTGTAATAAAACCGGCGGAATTCCGAGAGCAGGGCGCGGGCGTGGACGCGCAGTGGGGAAGAGCGCTGCGGCGCGGGTGGGCGTTCTTCGGGTTGGGTGGGCACTTTGAGGTCCATGATCAGGTAGCCGCCAGATGGCGGCGATGCATTACTCCCCCGCCTCCGCCAAGGAGTTCATTGAGCAACCCGCGGAGGGCTTCGGGGGTGAGCTTTCGGATGAGTTTTCCGCTCTCGGCGACGCTGATGTCACCGGTTTCCTCGGAGACGACCAGAACCACGGCGTCGCTTTCCTGGGTGAGTCCGACGGCAGCGCGGTGGCGGCTTCCCAGTTCGCGTTCGATCTCGCCGCTCTCGGCCAGGGGAAATTGCACGCCGGCGTAGGCGATGCGGCCTTGGCTCACGACGACGCCCAGATCGTGCAAGGGCGAATTTGGCCAAAAGATGGTGTTGAGCAAATCGGCGGAGAGGTCGGCGTTGACGAGGGTACCGCTCTCGGCGATTCCGCCCAGGCCGACTTCCCGTTCGATGGCGACGAGGCCGCCGATCTTGCGGCGTGAGAGGAACGTGGCGGATTCAACGAGGTGCTCGACGTCCTGGGAGATGACGTCGGTGAATCCGCGGAAAAGGCGGGTCTCGCCCAGCCGCATCAGGCCGCGGCGAAGTTCCGGCTGAAAGACGACGGCCAGGGCAAACGACGCGAAGAGGAGGAATTTCTCGTAGAGAAAGACCAGGCGGTCCAACCTGAAGTATTCACCGGCGAAAGTCACCAGCAGATGCAGGGTGATGAGGACAACGGCAATGCCTTTGAGCATTCGCGCGCCGCGGGTCCCCTGGAGAAAGCGGATGACCCAGAAGACCACGATGCCGATGAGGAGCAACTCGATGACCACGCGCCACCAGCCCATCGCCGCCAGGGCATGGTAGAAATTGGCGATGTTGGAGGTCAGTTCGGAGTTCATGGAGAATCAAGGCGAATTCCGTTGGAATCAGGTCTGTGTTCATCCGGCATTTGGCAATCGGCATTCGGCATTTATTCTCGACTATATTAAAGAAACGGGCGGTCGGGCAAACATCCTTAAGAAATTCTCAGTTTATTTTGCGAAGAAATAGCCCGAATCATTCGTACAACCTGCGAAATCGGACCCACGTCATGGACACGGACAACAGCCGCGCCGTTAGCGACGCACCAGGCGACGACGGCGGCGGTGCCGAAAACCCGCTGGTCCGGGCGCCGTTCGCCGGTGATTTCACCGATGAAGCGCTTTCGGCTGGGTCCGACAAGCAGGGGATGACCCAGCTTTGCAAGGGCGGACGTGTCGCGTAACAGTTGCAGATCGTGAGCGGTGGTCTTGCCGAAGCCAATGCCGGGATCCAGGATGATCCGGCCAGGGTCGATGCCCGCATGAACGGCCTGGTCCCGCCTGTGGATAAGAAAAGCGGAGACCTCGGCGGTTACGTCCTGATAACTGGGCGCCAGTTGCATGGTCTGGGGGTCGCCCTGCACGTGCATGAGGACAACGGGCAGCCTGCGGCGGGCGATGAGGGGAAGCATTTCGGCATCGTTCCGGCAGGCGGAAACGTCGTTGATGAGGTTCGCGCCGGAATCCACGGCCTGTTGGCCAACCTGGGCGTTAGTTGTGTCGATAGAGATGACGACGTCGAGACGCCGACGGATGGCGGCGATGGCCGGAATGGTCCGGCGAATCTGCTCTTGCGGAGGTACGGCCAGCGCCCCCGGTCTGGTGGACTCTCCGCCCACGTCGAGCCAATCGGCGCCGGCATCGACAAGTTGCTGGGCATAGTCGGCAGCCTGATCTGGGTCAGATAATCGACCACCGTCGCTGAAGCTGTCCGGGGTCAGGTTGATCACCCCCATCACCAGCGGCGGGCGTAAGTCGGAGCTAAGCCAGAGGTTAAGCCCTGATGGCGACATAGGTGATTTCGCCGATATACATTACGATTGCGCTAAGACGATAATAAGACAGCATTAGCGATCAGCCCAAGGACGGTTATGTTTTACCAGTCGTTTCATCGTTTTGTGTTTCCGATAGTGACGATCACGATCATCGGCACGGTCTGGATCGTCGCTTGGAGTCAGGCCCTGATAGCTGAGACGAACAGACATTTCTGGCCGGCGCTGCCGGTACCCCATCATGTCGTCCAATCCCAGTCGCAGGCTGATGGATCATTCCAGCAGGTTTTTCTCAAAGACGATCAGGTTGTCGGCGTGCGTTGAATCCCAGCGGATGCCGACGATGTCGTACCCCATCGCGATGGCGAAATGAATGAATTCGCGCTGGTGGTTCATGCACTCACAGCGGATGTATTCGTAGCCGTGATCTTTGGACCAGGCCTGCTGGGCCTCCTGCAATTGCCGTCCAACCCCGTGGCGGCGAACGTCCGGCAGCACGGCCCCGAGCCACTGGTAGAACATTCCGGGCTTAAGTTCAAATCCGATCCAGAAGCCGACGGGCTTCTTGTCCATGCGGGCGATCAGGGTGAGGGTGTTGTAACGCCCCATAAACCGGCGTTTGAAAAAGTCCACTTCGCGTTTGGGGCGGAAAATGGAGTTGTGCAACTCCACGGCGAGCGGGAGCATTTTCTCATCGGCAATGTCAATGTCGGCCTGGGCCACGATGCAAGACCTCCAAAATCAGAGCGGGGCTATTGTATCGAAAGGAATGTCATTAGTCATTTGTCATTGGTCATTTGTCATTGGATTTGGAATTTAACAAGTGACCAATGACAAATGACCAATGACATTCTTTACAATTTCCCGAATTTGACGGCCATTTCGAATTTGCCATTGCTCAATGGGCGCGAGCGGACGACCTCGCAAACGTGGGTTGCGGGCGGGCCGTTGCCGGTGATCTCAATCTTGCAGCTCTGGCCGACGTCCAGCGACTCGCGCAAGAGGAAGGAAATTCCGCTGAAGGAGAGGTCGCGGGTCATGATGTCGAAGGTTGCGCCGGCGTTGGAGCCGTCAAGGAGAGTCAGGATCGCTTTGCCCTGAACGGGTTTTCGGTTTTCGCGTCGGCGGTCGCGTTCGACGGTGACAGCGGGCCGCGGCGCGGCGGGCCGCGTGGCGGGCGCGGCCGGTTGCGGTGTGGACGGCGTATTGCCGCCCGAAACGTCCGGGTCTGGTGATAGCATCATAAAATAATTGTGGGCAGCGAAAGCCAAAGCCTAGCGAGTTAATTGCCGCGATGCAACGCCCCGGCGCCAGCGGGCGCGAAAGGGGGCAGGTCCTTCGCATTTGGCGATGGGGTTCAAGGGTTCAACGGTTCAAGGGTTGAAGGATTCAAGGGGAACGTTTTTGCCTTGGACCGTTCAACCCTTGAGCTTTTGTACCCCGTCGCCAAATGCGATGGCCCTGCAAAAGGGGGCGCCCAAACTTTCGGGTGCCGAAGACCGGCCGGAGGACCGGCCGGCTCTGCTTCGAAATTGAGCCGGCCGGTCCTCCGGCCGATTCTCATTGCCCAGATCTTTGGGCACATCCGCGCGGCGAGGCCAGACTCGATAGTGTTCCGCCGCTGGACAATCCGCCAAAGCGACGTGAAAATCGAAAAGGCCATCGGATGATCGATATTCCTACTGGAGGTGGCTATGCGTACTTTCGTCGCGATCCTTGGATGCCTGCTGCTCAGCCTCGTCTGCTCAGGCCCGTCGGACAATCCCCCGATGCCGGCGGCTTATGAGGATTACACCGCAGCCATCGCACAAGCCCAGCGCGTTTACCAGGAGGCCCAGGCAAAGGCCGCCAAAGAATACGAGGACGCCCTCAGCCGCAGCCTGGCCGCGTCGATGAAAAATGGCGATCTCGATCGCGCCAACGCCATCAAGGCCGAACGAGACAAGATTCAGGCCGAGGAGGCGTCCCTGAAAACAGACCCTCCGGCCATCGTCATTCTTTCGGCCAAATACGGACGAGACCAGACCTGGGTCGACGCAACAGACTTTGTGAAAACGTGCGTAAAGGACACGCGGCTGACTATCCCCAGCAATTTCTCCGTGGCATCCCATCTCGGCGAGCCGATTCCCGGCTATCGCTACATCAATATCAAGTGCACGTACCAGGGAAAGCCGATGACGTTCTACGTCTTCGACGGCCCTAGCGACGTGGACCTGGACGTCGATCTCAATCCATAACATTGGTGCGCCGTGGCCCAATTCACGGCGCCAGCACCACCTTGCGCCCCCCCCCGTGGAATTCGCGTGAGCGATAGTTTGTAACTGGCCCGCCAATCCCTATTTGAACGGAAGTCGAACCGCGGATCACCCAGCCCAACTTCGTCAGTTGGAGGCTAATAGTTTTTTTCGAGGGGCGGAATTGGCGTGGCTGGTTCCGGGCGCGGGTTCCTCGTCGCAAATCCCAATGTAGTGAAGACCAAGTTGCCTTGGCAA
>Ga0181538_10000076_pt1 | contig 96650 bp, 76 predicted proteins | sample PEATcosm2014_Bin_40_FD_119773 | JGI IMG/M metagenome (GOLD analysis project Ga0181538, IMG submission 119773) | Peatland microbial communities from MTU Mesocosm Facility, Houghton, MI, USA - PEATcosm2014_Bin23_30_metaG | ecosystem: Environmental > Terrestrial > Soil > Wetlands > Peat | place... | reverse complement strand
GTGGCCGAACCTGGTTTCAAGGGGGTCGCCGCGGGTGAGGCTGGCGACGTGTTCGTGCCTATCACATTGCAGCCGCGCATGACCCAGATGTTCGACGGGCTGGCGGACCGGCGCGGATACTGGCTGAACATCTTCGCACGCTTAAAGCCGGGGATGCCGCGTCCACAGGCGGAGGCGATCCTGAACGCTTTCTGGCGGCCGATTCTGGCTGACGAAGCGCGCAACACTCCCAACGCTTCGCAGAAGTACCGCGAGCGCTTCAGCGCGAAGCATCTTTCGCTGCTGCCGGGCGGACCGGGCATCTCGGCGGTTCGCGGAACGGCTGAGGGCCCGCTGATCGTCCTCATGAGCATGGCGGGGCTGCTGTTGCTGATCGCCTGCGCCAACATCGCGAACCTGCTGATCGCGCGCGCGGCCAGCCGGCAGAAGGAGATCGCCATCCGGCTCGCCATCGGCGCCGGACGCGCGCAATTGCTGCGCCAGTTGGTTACCGAAGGTGTGAGCCTTTCGCTCGTCGGCGGCGTCCTCGGGATTCTGACGGCTTATTGGACCGGAGATCTGCTGCTGAGTTATCTGCCCACGGATCCCTCGGTGATGGGCCTGACCGCGCAGCCGGACGCTCGCGTGCTCGCCTTTGGACTGGCGCTCTCGCTGGTTACCGGCATCGTCTTCGGGCTGGCGCCTGCCTGGGAAACCTTGCGTACGAATGTGTCCGGCAGTCTGAAAGAGCAAGCTGCGGGCGTGATGGGCAGCGCCGCGCAGGTGCGTTTCCGCAAGGCGCTGGTGGTTGCCCAGGTAGGGCTGTCGCTGGTGCTCCTGATCGGCGCGGGTTTGTTTGCGCGCAGCCTTTTCAATCTGAAACAGATTTCGACCGGCTTTCGCGCCGATCATCTGCTGAGCTTCGCGGTGCAGCCGTCGTTGAACGGCTACAACCAGGCGCGTATCCGCGCGCTTTACGAGCGCCTGCACGACAGCGTCTCCGCTTTGCCGCAGGTGCGCGGCGTGGCGATGGCCGAAATCCAGTTGCTGGCGGGCAACATCGATATGTCGGGTGTGGTGGTGCCCGGTTATGAGCCGAAAGAAGGCGAGAGCATGTCCGTGCGCGACAACTTCATCGCCCCCGGATACTTCTCCACGATCGGCATTCCGTTGGTGTCGGGCCGCGACTTTACGAAACAGGATGGCCCCGGTGCGCAGAAGGTCGCCGTGATCAACGAACAGATGGCACGCAAGTACTTCGGGGGCGAGAATCCGATCGGCCGGAGGTTCCGCTATGCATCGGCGAAGAAAGACGACGGGGCGATCGAGGTGGTTGGAGTGGTCAAGGACAGCAAGCAGTCGGATCTGCGAGACACGCCCGAGCCGTTCGCCTATTACCCCTATGCGCAGCACGAGAGCATCATGCGCATGACCTTCTACATCCGGACGTCGCAGGGCGCAGCGGTTTTGGGACCTGTGCTGCGCGAGGAGGTGCGCCGCGCCGACGGCAATCTGCCGGTTTTCGACATGAAGACGATCGAGCAGCAAATCGATGAAGACGTGTTTGCCGAGCGGCTGGTGTCGGTGTTGGCCACTTTCTTCGGGATGCTGGCTACGCTGCTCGCGGCGATCGGGCTGTACGGCGTGACGGCGTACATGGTTTCGCGGCGCACACGCGAGATCGGGCTGCGCATGGCGCTGGGCGCGGCCAAGCGGGAAGTGCTCCGGATGGTGATGCGCGAGGTGGGACTGCTGGCCTTGGTGGGGGTGGCCGTCGCGGTTCCCACGGCGTTTGCGCTGAGCCGGCTTATTCAGGCGCAGCTATATAACGTGCAGGGGAACGATCCGGCCATCTTTGCGGGAGCCAGTGTGGCGATCGCGGTGGTGGCGGGGACTGCCGGGTTGATTCCGGCGATTCGAGCTACGAGGATCGACCCTATGACGGCGCTGCGGAATGAATAGGCGAGCTGACGTTCGCTGGTTGGCAGGCGAAAGCGCCTGCCCCACCCCGCTGTACAAACTGTGCCACCAAGGCCCCTTCGGGAATAGTAGAATCTACTTCTTGCTAACTCTCCGGATCGCCTCGTATAGCGGCTTCAAACGAGCGTACATCTGGCCGTATACGTTGCGATACAAATCATCGTAGATTGTCTGTGCCTGCCTATCGGGCTCGAACGTCTCGCCCGAACGAGTCATCTCTCTCACCGCCGTTTCGAAATCAGGATGAATACCGAGGCCGACCGCCACATCGATCGCAGCGCCTAACCCCGAGGCTTCGTAGACATGCGGCCGTGAGGCGGGCAGGCCGAAAACATCGGCAGTCACTTGCATGGCCGCGTCGCTCTGGCTGCCTCCGCCTGCCACACGCAGCTCTGTCACAGGTACGCCACTGCGCTTCGTAATACGCTCAGCGCCGTCACGCAAGGCATATGCGAGTCCCTCAAGGATCGCGCGATAAACATGCGCCCGTGTGTGCACATCGCTAAAGCCGATAATCGCGCCTCTGGCCTCAGGTCCGGGAACCTTCACGCCGGGCGACCAATAAGGTTGCAAGACCAAACCTTCCGAACCTGGCGGCACGACCCGTACCAGTGCGTCGAATAGCTCCTCTGCGGCCACTCCGCGTTCAACGGCTAAGCGCTGCTCGTTATGTCCGAATTCCTGCTTGAACCAGCTCACCATCCAGTAACCGCGATAGATCTGGATCTCCAGGCTGTAGGCGTCCGGCACGGCGGAGGGGTACGGCGGAATCAGTGGAATCACTTCAATATACTTGCGATGCGTGGTGTTGATCGTGGCAGTCGTGCCGTAACTCAGGCACCCGATGTGAGGATCGAGCGCACCTGAGCCGATCACCTCGCAGGCTTTGTCAGCCGCGGAGGCGATCAGCGGCAGGCCGCACGGAATACCGGTAGACTCGGCCGCGGGCCGGCTGATCTCGCCGAGCCTCTGCGCCGGCGGAATCAATTCCGGAAGCCATGCCCGCTCCATCGGCACGGCCTGCCACTTCCAATCGCGATCGGCCGCCCATCGCTTATGTTTGTAGTCGAACGGCAAATAGCCTACCTGGCATCCGACGGAATCGACATAGCGTCCGGTCAAGCGATGCGTGAGATAGCCGGATAGGAGCAGATACTTATGCGTCTGTTTCCAGATTTCCGGTTGATAAGTGCGAATCCAGTTGCCTTCCGCCTCGGCCTGTAAATATGCGAGGGTCGGCGACATTCCGGACAGCTTGAAGGCCAATCCCCACATACCGCCGATGCGTTTCTGTCCTTCGGTACGGCGTTGATCGAGCCAGAGTATGGCGGGCCGCAGCGGGTTGCCGCCGGCGTCGAGATTGATGACCGTGCCGCGTTGCGTGGTGAGCCCGACGCCTGCCAGCGCGTCCTTGGATACGCCGGGCATGCCCCACAGTTGTTGGCACGCCTGGCACACAGCTTGCCAGAACACATCCGGATTTTGCTCCGCCAAGCCCGGCGCGTTGGAAAAATACGGTTCGATGGGCACGCGGGTTTTGGCGACCAGGTTGCCGCGGGGATCGAAGATCAGGGCCCGGACGCTTTGGGTGCCGTTGTCGATGGCTAGTAAGCGGTCACGACTCATGGAACTTTCGTGAGATCATTCTTGACAATCGAATCGCAGGCGGAACCGCCTGCGCCACCAAAACAAATCCTGTGTTCGCAAAGGTGTGGCAGGCGCGTTCGCTTGCCAAGCCATATGCTCAGTCATTTGCCGACACTGTAACATTCGCGCCATAACTTCGAGTAGCTGCTGACTTCGGCCTGCCAGCGCTGGTCGTCCCAGCCGAGCTCGGGTTGCGCAATCGACCGGATACGTTCCATCAGCGGTAGGCCGCCATCCGGGGTGATGATGCCGACGCGCACGCGCCGCAACAGCAAATCTTCGAGATGCACCACACCTTCCGCGCGCGCCGCCCATCGCAACTCGGCCCATAGCGAAGGCGAGGCGCCGATCGGTGTCAGCTCATCCGCCGAGGCACCTTGGATGAACCCGGCCGCCTGCGCGCCATATCTTCCGAGCAGGCGTGCCCGAGCAATGGGCGCCAAGTCGGCTGCGAGCTCGCCATTGACGGCGTCAAGCACCCGCTCATGCGCGCTGAATTTCGAGTGGATCGGGAGCTTGCTACTAACTGCATCCAGGGCCTTCTGCGCCATCAAACGAAACGTCGTGAGCTTCCCGCCCGTAACCGTAAGCAGTCCGTTCTCATTCCACAATACGAATTCGCGCGACTCCTTCGAAGGATCGGCTTGCCCCGTATTCACCACGGCGCGCACACCCGACATCGCGGACTGCACATCGCTCAAGCCCAGATGAAGCGGTTTGAAAGCGTGCGTGACGCCTTCCATCAGATACGCGATCTCGCCGGCGCTGAGATGCGGATCGATGGGCACTTCATCCCCCTGATCCACATCGGTTGTACCGACCAGCGTCACGCCTTCCCAAGGATAGGCGAACACCGGGCGCCCGTCGGCGGGATGCCAAAAGCCGATCGATTGTGTCAACGGCAGCTTGCTCCACGGAAAGAACAGATGACTGCCGCGTAGCGGGCGCAATCGGGGTTTTCGCTGGAGATGCGATCGAAGCTGGTCGGCCCATGCGCCGGTCGCGCTGATCACGACCGGGGCGCGCACCTCTTTCTGCCGGCCTGTAGCTTGATCGCGCAACTGAATGCCGTGCACCTGTCCGCTGCGATCGCGCAAGAGACCTTCCACCATGGCGTAGTTGAGGGCCGTGGCGCCGGCCCGGACCGCCTCGCCGATCACGCGCAGCACCAAGCGGGCATCGTCCGTCTGCGCATCGAAGTAGCTATAACCGCCGGCCATGCGCTCCGGATTAATCGATGGGCACAGCGCGCGCACTTGTTCCGCGGTGTGATGCCGGTGTCGCCATTTCATGGCCAGAAGGTCGTACACCATCAGGCCCGCGCCCATCACCCACGCGGGTTGCCCGTGACCGGAGTAGCTTGCCAGGATGTTTTCCAGCGGCTCGATCAAGCCGCGGCCTTCGCGCAGGAGACGCTCGCGCTCGCGCACGGATTCGATGGTGAGCTTGATTTGGAGGTTGCTCAGATAGCGCAGGCCGCCGTGCACCATCTTGCTGGAGCGGCTGGAGGTGCCCGCCGCGAAATCGTGGCCTTCGACCAGCAGTGCCTTGAAGCCTGCGCGGGCGGCTTCGCGCAGGATGCCCGCGCCCGCAATGCCGCCGCCGGCCACGATCAGGTCCCAACGCCGATCGAGGTCCGTCCATACGCGCTCGCGCCAGCCGCTGGTCCACATAGGAGTTATTCGTGGTCAGTCAATTAGTTTTCCGGGATTCAAGATACGGCCGGGATCGAGCGACTGCCGGACGGATTCGATCATACGCATCCCCGTCGCGCCTTTCTCCGCCTTTAAGTATGGCGCGTGATCCAGGCCTACGCCATGCTGATGGCTGATGGTACCGCCGCGCGAGGTGATGACGTTGCTGGCCGCGCTTTTCATCGCCTTCCAGTGAGCCAGGGTTTGATCAGGATCCGCGCTGCGCCGCCAAAGGTATGTGACGTAGATACTCGCGCCGTCGACGTAAACATGCGAGAGGTGCGCGAAGGCCAGCACGCGCGCGTCGCTGGATCCGGGTGCTCCGCGAATGCCATCGAGGATGGCGCCGGCGGCTGGCACGACTTTCGACCATGGGAGGGCAGTCTCAAGCGTGTCGATGGCATAACCGCGTTCCCAAAGCGTATTGCGCAAGTATGGTGTGAGAAAGCGCCCCTTGCGCCAAGTCTTCCCGATGGTCTGGCCCGTCACGAAGCCGCCGTGCTTGCGCGCGATGGCGACCGACGTATTGTGAGCGAACCTGGCACTCGCCCGATCGCCAGTGACGCCGAGAATCAACAGACTGCGGCCGGAGCCGTATCCGAACGCGCGCAGGCCACGGTTTGCAAGGCCGATGAGCCGATCTTTGCCCGACAGGTTCAAGGTCGCTTCCGTCTCCTGCGCATCGCTCAGGCGCAGCATGGATACCGCGACCCGCGACTGCACGATTTCGCGCACGGCATCGGCGCCGGAGGGCCAGTCATGGAAGAAGATGCCGTAGAAATTATCGGCCTCGGGCAACTTCTGTACGCGCACGATCGCGCGCGTCACGATGCCGAAGCGACCTTCCGATCCGAGGATCATGTGGCGCAGGTCGGGTCCGGCGGCGCTGGCGGGCAGAGGCGGCAGATCCAGCGGGCCTTCCGGTGTTTCAACGTGCCCGCCCGCAAACAACTGCTCGATGCGTCCATAGTGATAAGACTGTTGCCCGCTCGATCGTGTGGCGATCCAACCACCCAGCGTGGATAATTCCCATGACTGCGGGAAGTGACCTAGAGTGTAGCCGCGCGCCCCTAATTGCCGCTCGAGATCGGGTCCGTTGACGCCGGTTTCAAACGTTGCCAGCCGGCTGGTCTCGTCGAGATCGAGCAGGTGGTGGAAGCGGCTGAGATCGATCGTTAGCACGGGCGCATCTTCCACACGCGGATTGATGTGACCGGCGACGCTGGTGCCGCCGCCATAAGGGATGAGCCGCGCGCCGGATTTCCGCGCGTAATCGAAACAGGCGCGCACCTCTTCGTCGGAAGTGGGATAGGTCACGCCATCGGGGAACGCGGGAATGCGCCCGGATCGCAGCGCCACCCAATCCGGAAGGCTTTGGCCGCGCGCATGAGTGAGGCGTTCGGCGGAATCGGTCGCGATGCCGGCGTGCGGAGCGAAGCGCGAAGCACCGATGCCTGCCGTGACCTGATCGAATGAGGCATCGGGGAGTGACTGGCCCTCGCCGATTAGACGCTCCAGATAAAGCGCCGCGGATGCGGGCAGGTGATAAGTCGTGGCGTCGTCACCCCACCCGTTCCATCGGCGCATAGGGTCTCCTGGGTCCAACTATAACGCGAATGCGCGTAACGCCTGTGGCGCACGCTGCGGCGGGCTGCAGCCGACTTGCGCGATAGGCGCGCAAAGCTCGCCTCGCCTGCGCCAACAGGAGTGTCCGACAAAGAGAGGCACCCCGGCAGGCGAGTGTGCCCAATTCAGCCAACGGTCGAGACTCGGCGAGCTGAAGCTTGCGCCACGGCTTACTTCGACAGAGTCTGGATGGCGGCGGCGATGCGGGCGGCGGCATCTGGGCCGACGGAATTCTCTTCGCCGTACCAGGCTTTCGGAGCATTCTGCAGGTACGGCGGCTTTTCGTCCCACTCAGCTTTCGGGATGATGTAGCCGATCTCGTCGTCCGCCAAGCCGATCAGCATGCGGAAGGGCGCGTGAAACATAGGCTTGATCGGCGGCTCTATCGGCGCATCCGGGAAATCGGCGCCCGCATAGCGCTCGACGCCACCGAGGCTCAGCTCCGGATAAAGCTCGCCGGGCACCAGCGCGACATCCAGTTGCGGCCCATCGCCCGACATCTTGATGACACCTACTGGGGTGGTCGTGTTGCCATCGGCGTTGGTCTTCTTGCGGCCTTTGTAGAGGTCGGCCGCCGCCGCGGCTTCGAATCCGCGATTGGTCACCGGGATGGTTATTTTGAGCTCCCTGAATTCAATGTGGTCGATGCGCGTGGGCTTAGCGGCGCGCACTGCATCCGCCGCCATGTCCGCGATGCGCTGACCGATGATCTCGGCCTTGCGAAAACTGTTCTCCGCCGCGATACTTCCTGTGGCAGGATCTTTGACCTTGGCGCCGAGCGGAGATTGCATGCCGCCCACGGCGCCGTTCCATAGCACGGCCATACCTCCCAATTTGGCTTCCAGGCGCACGTAGAAGAATCCAGGATAATCGGCGCTGATCTGGGTATTGCGCGAGCCGAGTGTCTCCGGATGGTTGGCCCAGTTGACTGCGGTGGCGATGGCCTTGCCGTCCTTGCCGGTCAGCGAAAGAACGATCAGGTCCGGATCGTGAACCACGGGCGGGCGGTCGTCATTGATGAACGTATCCAGCTCGGCGCTATGCACCAGCGTCAGAACCGGAGTAGCGGGTTCAAGAGCGTGCACCGCACCTTGGGCGGCTTCTGCTACCTTATCGACTACGAAGCTGTTGTAGGCCTCGCTGATTCCGGACTGGCCCATGGCCGGGCCCCACAATCCCATGGTGTCGGGGCCTTGATGATCGTGCGTGGAGGCGACTACCAAGTCCACGCCGGGAACCTTGGCGCGGACGCGTTCCACGTCGTCGAGGAACAGGCCGATCAGATCGACCTCGCAGACGACCAGCGGTTTCTGCCCGGCGCTGAGCGCCACGCAACGTGCGAAGAGATCGTCGTGCACCGTGCGGGCCACGCGATTATGGCCGAACCCAGCCATGTACACGGGCGGCTGATCCCGCAATGTTGGGGAGATAACGGTCTTGAAGGCGCCCGCGCGGAACTCCGCGAACAGCGAGCCCGCGCAGGCCAGAATGAGAAGGAGACGCACGCGTTACACCCACCACGCCGCGGCAGGCTGTTCTTTCATGACGATGCCATTCAGGAAATCGGCGGCTTTTCGCAAACCTTCTTCCGGCGAGAGGAGGCTGTCTTCGTGCTCGATGGAGAGCACGTAATCGTAGCCGAACATGCGGAGCGTGGAGGCGAACTCCTTCCACCATTCGGCGCCGTGGCCGTAGCCGCAGGTGCGGAAGATCCAGGCGCGGTTGCGCTCGTCGGTGTATGCCTTGGTGTCGAGCACGCCGGTGAGGGGGAGATTACGTTCGTAGATCTGAGTGTCTTTGGCGTGCACGTGGAAGATGGCGTCGCCGAGCACGCGTATAGCGGCGATGGGATCGATGCCCTGCCAGAACATGTGGCTGGGATCGTAGTTGCAGCCGATCGAGGGGCCCGCGATGGCGCGCAGTTTGAGCATGGTTTCCGGACTGTAGGCGACGAAGCCGGGATGCATTTCGATGGCGATCTTGACGCCATGGTCCGCGGCGAACTTGGCCTGCTCAATCCAGTAGGGCGCGACCTTGGCTTCCCACTGCCACTTCAGGATTTCGAGGTAATCCGGCGGCCATGGACAGGTGACCCAGTTGGGCCACTTGGATTTTTCGCAGTCGCCGGGGCAGCCGGAAAAGTCGATGACCACCGGCACTCCCAGCTTTTCGGCCAGCCGGATGGTTTTGCGGCTCACCTCTTGATCGTGCTTGGCGCGCTCCTGATCCGGGTGCAGCGGATTGCCGTGGCAACTCAGGGCGCTGATGGTGAAACCGCTGTCGGCGAGTTTCTTTTTGAACTCGTCCAGCTTTTCGAAGTTGCGAAGCATGTTGAGCTTGCAGTGCGGATCGCCCGGATAATTGCCGGTGCCGAGCTCGACTGTGTCGACTCCGATGCTTTTGAGCTTTTTCAGAACATCATCCAAAGACAGTTGCGCCAATAAGGCGGTGAATACGCCGACTCTCACGTAGAGTTCTCCTTTCGCGGGTCGTGGCAGGTTGGGGGGAACTTAGCCGCAGATGCACGCCGATGCGCGCGGATAACGGCCTGCCAGATGCCAGTGTTCAGAATAGCAAAGGCGCGCCCTGCGCGTCGTGGCTGGATGTTGGTGGATGGTGGCTGGTGGTTGTGTTTTCTCAACGATCGAAGCCCAGGTGTTTGGATCTAAAGAGGCGGCCGGAGGCTAGGGGCTGGGGACTGGGGGTTGGGGGCTCGGCTCGCTTCGCTCGCCGGGATCAGGGGCCGGGGGTCGGGGTGTGTTTTCGGGCTGGTTTGGGGACAGTGGTCGCTTGTCCGTTGTGACTTGCGGTCCGGTTGTCAAAGACCGAGGGGGGCGGATTGCTAACGGGTGTCGGGCGTGAGGGGGGATGAGAAGCCCGGGTGGGCCTCCGTGCCGGCCGACATCACGTAATCGGGATGCGGGGCGGCGTGTTCGGCTTGTACGGCTTTCGCGGTTTGCGCTTGCTGCCGCTGGCGGGTCTGGCGCTCCTTTTGCGCCTGCTTCAATTCGTGCAGGGCGGAGGCGAAGGATCGCTCCAGCCGCACACGATATATGGAAGCGTAGTTCAGCAGGACCAACTGCTCTTTGATCTCCAGGTCGGCTTCGAAGATTTGGCGCTCGCCTCTGGCAATGCGCGCAAGCAGCCATTGGTTGGTGGCCATCTGCTCCAGGTGGAGCCGCTCGGTGCGGGTTTGGGGCTGCCACTCGGCTGAGAGCTCGTCCCAGAGCTGTTTGTATTCCTCGGGGTCTTCGCCGGGGAGGAAAGTGCTCTGGGCGCGCAGACCGTAAGTGAGGGCGTTGAGTCGCACGGCGGCCTTACCCTCGGGAGTGATCGGACCGGTAGAGTGCTGCGCATTCTGCTGGTTCGCTTCTTGCTGCTTTTGCGAAATTATCATTTGGCTTTTCCTCTCGGATATGGGGATCACGCACCCTTACCCGCTTCAATGATAAAGCGCGAGTGATGGGGAAAAGCCCCGGGGAGGAGCATAACAAAGCGGTAAGTGATGTGTACGCTAAAAGATACGGAGAGGAAATATACTGTCGAGACAGGTGACCGGGCCGGGGGATAGTAAGCCAAAAGCAGATCGCCAGGCTGCCTCGATGGATGACGCCTCTCGTCCACGACTCTTCCATAGATCTTGAATTCTCTAACGGCTTATGGGGAGTGGGAGGGTTGTGGCCGGCTTGCAGACTACGGGCAGCAGGCCGTGTTGCTGCACATGACATTGGTCCTGAGTGTAATAATAGAGGCGATCGACGCCAATTCCGAGACTTGAGCTGCTCAAGGCGCCGAACCAAGAGCCCGATGCTGTAACGTGGACATTCTTCTGGCCGACTATGTTTATATAGCCGGGCAACTGCCCCCTCAGCATCAGCTCAGCATCATTCACAAACCGCGACGATGCGTTTATATAGAGAACATTGTTATAAAGTGTGTCGCCGCACGAATCGGCGATCTGAACCAGAAATCCGCACTTACCATCGGTACACCCCATACCTGTGGTGTCTTCCAGCCAGGCCGTATAAAGGTATTCAGTCGACCCGGAGCAACCGGGTGATGCGATGAGTTGATAATCGTGCGTCTCGGGATTGACTTCTATCCCATCCTTATTCGTGCAGATACCCCCGGCGTGCGTGCAAGTTCCAGATGGGCAAAGCACTGGGCCCACCAAGTGACTGCTGCAATTGACGTCTTCGCCGAAATAAAAATGAATGTTGCTGTCCGTCGGGAGCCGGCGGTAGAAGCCAAACTCAGGACCGGCGTCATAGCAGCTTCGCTGGCTATAATACACGGCGTGTGTTGCATGCACTGATGGGTCGGAGCTACCGTCAATTACGCCCTGAAAGACGCCATCAAAGCCTAGCCCAACGATGTGCTGAAGATTATTGGATATGTATACCGCGCCTGGAACGGCGAAAGGGTAGGGAGCCGGATAGATAACTGGGCAAGTCGTCGAGCTGCAGCAATTTTCGCCCAAAGGACAATTGCATTGGGGACTACAGTTCGTGTTACATATCCCGGCCCATACGTTGGTTGGCTGGCTTGAACTGAACGGGCCCCACGCTGCCCAAGTGTAGAGGAAGCCGCTGATCGGACAGTAGTTGACCATTGTCCCTACATTGCTGTCAGGGATGCCAAGCCACCAAGTGTACCCTGCTGGGTTAGCAACCGAGCTGGACCCGTTGAGACTATGGTAGGTAGTTGAACTGGAAGGAATTTGGACCATGTCTTGGGCCGATGCGACGGTTGACAGTTCAAGGGTATAGAACAATACTCCGGCGAGGAGTGGAAGTAGGTAGCATTGCACTTGTTGGAAGCTCCTATGGTAGAGGATACTACAGGCGGGAAGAAGTCCCGCTACCAGTGAACTAAAAAGCTCGGCGGTTGGCAGGCGAAAGCGCCTGCCCCACCCAAGCCCACGGCGGCACGCTGAAGCGTGCGCCACGACTGATATCCTGGTACGCAGAGGTGCGGCGATGCTGTTTCGAAATCTCACGTATGCGGTCCGGACGCTGGGCAGGAGTCCGGTGTTCGCGGCCACGGCTGCCATCACCATTGCGCTGGGCATCGGGGCGAGCACGGCCATTTTCAGCGTTACTAATGCGGTGCTCTTGCGGCCGCTTCCTTATAAGAACCCCGACCGGCTGGTCTTCGCGATTTCGGACATGCGCAAGAGAAACGTGAAAGACTTCCCATTTTCCAATGCCAATTTCGTTGATTTGCGGAACGGCACAGCCGCCGTGTTCGAGGAGTTGGGCGCGGTCAGGACCGGCCGCGGGATTATCAACAGGGAGGACGGCTCGCCGGAGCAGATCCGCTCGGCGGGGGTTACGCCAAACTTCTTCCACATGATGGGCGCCAAGATCTTACATGGCCGCGATTTCACGGAGGCGGATGGACAGCCGCAGTCTGTGCCACCGCCAGCGGCCGGGGCCGCGCCCGCCAACCAAGGTCCGCCACCGTTGCCGCGCATGGCGATCCTGAGTTACGAGTACTGGCAGCGGCGCTTTGGCGGGAACACTGCCATCATCGGCCGGCCAATGCCCGGAGCGGGGCAAGGCGGCACCCAGATCGTGGGCGTGCTCGCTCCACGCTTTGAGCTGCTTTTTTCGCCCGACGCCAACATCGAACAGCGGCCCGACGTTTGGTTCGCCATGCGCCTAACCTACGACAACGCCAACCGCAATACTGTTTCCCTCAGTTTGATCGGCAGGCTGAGAGACGATGTTAACCGGGACCGCGCGCAACAGGTAGTGGAACAGGTCGCCGCGGAGCTGCGGAAAAATTTTGTCATCCTGGACACGTCCGGATTCTTCATACGGCTGGAACCGATGCACCAGCACATTGTGGAGGAAGTCCGGCCGGCGCTGCTGGCGTTGATGGGCGCGGTGATTTTTCTGTTGCTGATCGCCTGCGCCAATGTGGCGAACTTGACGCTGGTGCGCGCGTCATTGCGAGAGCGCGAGTTGGCGATACGCACGGCTTTGGGAGGAAGCTGGTGGCGGCTGGTGAGCCAGACACTGACCGAGTCGCTGCTGCTGGCGGCGATCGGCGCGCTGGCCGGACTGGGACTCGCCTGGGCTGGCATACATGAACTGCGGGCGATTGCGCCCGCCAGCCTGCCGCGTCTGGATACGATTGGCATCGATCCCGCCGTGTTGGCGTTTGCGGCTATCGCGACGCTGGCAGCGGCTGCGCTCTTCGGCCTGGCGCCGGCGATACGGGCTACGCGTCCCGATGTGGCCCAAGTGCTGCGCGCCAGCGGCCGGGCCAGCGGTTTGGCGGGTGGCGGGCTCCTGCGCAACAGCGTGGCGATTGCGGAAGTGGCGCTATCTTTTGTGCTGCTGATCGGATCGGGGCTCATGATCCGCAGCTTCCGCGAGCTGCAGCGCATCGATCCGGGTTTTCAACCGCACGGTCTTTTGAGCTTCCTTGTGCTGGGAGGCCGGCAGGGGCGACAACCGCAAGAAGCGGCGGCCTACGTGCGCGAAATCCAGACCACTCTAAGAAACCTGCCCGGCGTTGAAAGCGTGACTTCCTCGTTTCCTTTCCCGCTGGCGGGAGGATTCAGTCCCATCCGTTGGGGGCTGGAGCCGGCGCTCACCGACCCGAGTAAATTCCAGGCTGTGGACTTCCAGATCGTGCTCCCCGGTTACTTCGATACGCTGCACACTCCACTGATCGCGGGGCGCGTGTTCACCGACGCGGACAACGCGCCCGATCGCAAGGGCGTCGTCATCGACCAGCTTCTGGCGGCGAAGGCTTTCCCTGGGGAATCCGCGGTGGGCAAGCGCATCCTCGTACGCATACGCACGCCGGAGCCGGAATGGGTGGAAGTGATCGGCGTAGTGGCGCACCAGCGCAACGTTTCGCTGGCAGAGCCGGGCCGCGAGCAGATCTACTTCACGGACGGTTTCGAGGGGCACGGCGCGGTGGGCTTCTGGGCGATTCGCACGGCGGGCGATCCCGCGAAGTACGCGCCTGTGGTGCGCGCGGCGATGGCCAAGCTCGACCCGCACCTGATGCTCACCGAGATGCAACCTATGGACAAGCTGGTGGAGCAGGCCCAGGCGCACACACGATTTTCGCTGCTGCTGATCGGAGTCTTCGCGGTGATCGCGGCGCTGCTGGCGGGTGTGGGGCTTTATGGCGTGCTATCGACGGTGGTGCGGCAGCGGACCGCGGAGATCGGCGTCCGCATGGCGCTGGGCGCGGAACCCCACACCATCTTCGGCCTGGTGGTCGGACAGGGACTGCGCCTCAGCGCCGCGGGTGTGGCGCTCGGGCTGGTTGCGGCTTTCGAGCTTACGCGCGTGATGACGAGCATGCTGGTGGGGGTGAAGGCGACCGATCCAGCTACATTCGTGACGATGGCAGTGCTGTTTTTTGTGATCGCAGGGATGGCTTCGTGGCTTCCGGCGCGGCGTGCGGCGGCTCTGGACCCGACTACGGCGCTGCGGGAGTAGTAGGCGTAGGCGAGCGGGGCTCGCCAACATCGACAGAAAGCGTCGATGTTACGAGCGGGCGAGCGGGCGACACGGCGACGACACGGAGACACGGGGACACCGGGACACGAGATCAGCGCCAGCCGCGGGGAGTCCTTTTGGGAACGGGTCCGAAGACATTGGGCTTGCCGTGGGCTTCGATATAGGCGAGTTCGCTGGGGTTGATTCCTTTCATACGATCCACGGACCAGCCGTCCGTACGCTTGATGCCGACGTACCAGCACCAGTATTCTTGATCTCCGACGGGGATGTAGACCATGAAGCTGGCCTGCCCTTCGGCGGGCGAGCCGCCGCCATACCAGACCAGCGCAACATCCGGGGCGACACGCGCGGCCAGACGCTCGAAGTTCCGGCAACTCTCTTGCCAGATATGCAAGCGATACCCCTTGGGTTTGTCTTCATAGTGGGCCCAGGGGCCCTTAAGCAGGAAGCGGTCCTCGCAGAGGACTCTGCTGGGAATAAAGGGCGGGATGGTGGTCCTCTTTTTCCAGACCGCCAGCGCGCCCAGCACTTTCCCTGAGAAGTGCAGCCATTTGACGCTGAAATACCCGTCAATTTCGACAACGTGAAGGGCGCGGCAGGCGTACACGCGAGCGATGCCGGAAATCCACTCGTTCAGCTTCGCGGCAACCTCAGGATCGCATGCCTGCCTGGGGTAAATGGTCGGAAGCTTCCCTCGTCGCGCCATGGGTTCCGAACGTCTCAGTTGCCGGTGGCTTTGCCGATCGGCACCCAGTCCCGGCCGTCGAATTGGATCAGGAACAACTGCTTGATCGGCTGGTAGTCGGTGGGACTGGTGGTAACTCTGATTCCGGGACGAAGCATGCCCAGTTCCAGATCGAGGCTGGCGGCCTGCTTCATCACGCTCGCACGCGTCAGATCGCCGCCGCACTTCTTCAGCACTTCCACCAGCGCCTGCGCGACTTCGTAGCCATAGACATTGTTGGCATCCCGAATACTTGCGTCGGGATTATACTTTCTCATCCAATCAAGAAACGCACGCACGGCGGGGTCTTGTTCCGATTGCGGCTTGAGCCAGGATTTGGAACGGGCATTGGTGATGATTCCGGTGGACTTCTTAAGGCCCGCCGGCTCCAAGAAGGCAGCGATGGAGAGGGAAGCGTTGGGGATGAACTGCAGCGGATGCCAGTCGATGTCGTATGCCTGGCGAATGACGCGTGTCGCTAACCTACCCACCGCCAGATTCAGGAAAACGTCGGCACCGGAGTTTTTGAGCGCGACGATCTGCGCATCGACGGCCGCCGGATCGGAATATTCGAAAGAAGCCTCCTTCACAATCATGCCCGGCGCTTTTTCTCCGAGACCGTCACGAATGCCGAGAAGCCACTCATCGCCGGAGGGATCGTGCGCGTAGAGTATCGCGATTTTGGCGCCCGGCTTGGTGCGCAGAATGTACCTCGCATAGACCACTCCTTCGGTGCGCTTACTGGGCTGGAATCCCATCGTCCACGGGAAGTGCGAAGGATCGTCGAATGCCGATTCGGTGGCCGCCACGAAGAGCTGCGGCACTTTCTTCTCGTTCATGTATGGGCGGATCGCCAGGTTGGCAGGAGTGCCCCAGATACCTACAGTCGCCAGAACCTGATCCTGTTCTACGAGCTGGTGCGCCAGTTCCACCGCTTTGCCGGTATCAGAGCCGGAGTCGAGGCTGATGAACTTGATCTTGCGGCCGTTGACGCCGCCTTGCTCATCGATCATCTGAAAGTAAGCTGCTTCGGCGCGTCCGGTCGCGCCATACTCCGAGAACGCACCGGTATAAGGCATGATGTTGCCGATCTTGATTTCCGTTTCGGTGGCGCCCGGGCCGGGTTTCTCCTGCGCCAGCGCGTTTAGAGGGGCTAGTGCGAGTATGAGCAGTGCCAGAAATGGAAGCATTGGATCGATTGTACAAATTTTTCCGACTGCACCATGGCGCGCGCCGAGCCACCTGGCTCGGCCGTCAGACCGGGGGGGCCGACGCGGGCGAGGGCGCCCGCCCCACGCCGTGATCCTCTCTTGTCGGCAATCGTGAGACAATACCGCTGACTGAGATGTTTCAGGAGCTTGTTGAAAGAAGTAGGGCAGCAACCGCTCCCTGACGGTCGCGGCTCTGCAAATTGCTGTTAGGAGGCGTAAATGCCAACGACTTCGAGAAGAGAGTTTTTCAAGCATACGGCCGGGTTGTTATCCGCGGGCGCAATGGGGCTTCGCGCCAATCCGCTTGGGCTGCCGATAGGATGTCAGACTTATCCTGTCAGGGCTATGATCGCCAAGGACTTTCCAGGCACGATCAAGCAGCTTGCCGATGCCGGATTCCAGACGATCGAGTTGTGTTCGCCGGTGGGTTACGCGGATTCCGGATTCGGCGGCATCGCCAAATACAAAGGGGCCGAGCTCCAGAGAATCTTCGGCGATATGGGTGTCAAATGTGAGAGTTCGCACTTCGACATCAAGGAGCTCAGGGAGAATCTCGCGGGCAGAATTGACTGGGCAAAGGATGTCGGCCTGACGCAAATGTTGGTGCCCAGCCTCGACGGGCCGCGGAACCCGAGTATGGACGATGTGAAGCGTGCGGCCGACGAATACAACAAGATGGGGGAACAGTCGGCCCAGGCGGGCATCCAGCAGGGCCTGCACAACGAAGGCTTTGAGCTCTCGATGGTGGACGGCAAGCGGACCTATGACGTCTTGCTGGGTCTGCTGGATCCGAAGCTGGTAAAGTTCCAGTTCCAGGTCTCCACGATCAGCCGCGGCTACGACGCAGCGGAGTACTTCATGAAGTACCCCGGCCACTTCGTTTCGATGCACGTGCAAGACTGGTCGGCGGCGACGAAGAAAACGATGGCGGTGGGCCAGGGCACGCTCGATTGGAAGAAAATCTTTACCGCGGCGAAAACTGGCGGGGTAAAGAATTACTTCGTGGAGATGAACCTGGACCTGATGAAGGCCAGCGTTCCTTACCTGCGCAATCTGCAGGTTTGAATTGAGGAGCTGGGTCGCGCGAAGGGCCGTCGTCCAGGCCGCGCGCTATTTCAACGCGACTGTAACCGGCGAGCTGGCCACCGTACCTACGCTAAGCACCACGGGTACTGCATTCCCGGCGTCGATTCCTAACGGCACGCGGCAGTTCACCTGAAGGACGCCAGAGATCATTTCGGGGGCTGCGCCGGCATAGAGAATGTCGGCGGGCGCTTCTCCGATCTGGACGGAAACCGGAAGAAGCGGCTTGGGAAGAACCGTTGTGAGAATCAATCCATCTGCGCCGGGCGGATTTGTCTGGCCCGCGCCCGTCGCGTAAAGGACGATGATGGTTCCCCGTTGCGCCGGGTTGCCTGGCGAGTTCACGGTGGTGTCCTGGTTCAGGATGGCGCCTTGGCCGGTACCGCTGGCGCCCAAGGTGAACAAAGCGGGCGCAGAGTCCGCGACTGGGACGGAGATGCTGGTCGACGAACCGGATGGATTGGCGATTTCCAGGGTAGTGGAGGCGCGCCCGGCGATGCCGAAGGGGACGACGGCGTTGATCTGATCGGCCGACTGGTAGAGGAGCGGGGCGGAGAAACTGTCAAAGCGAACGCTGGCGCTTTGCGGGGCGGCTGCCGCGGCGATCGCCGAACCGATGATGGTGACGATCTCTCCGGGCGCCACGGGTCCGGGAAGAAGGCTGGCTCCGTTCAGCACACCTACAGGCGACACCGGGGCGGCGGAAATGGGCTCCACGTTAACGGTCCCATCGGAGCTCGAAATAGGGACGGAGTGACCGGAAGGATCGGTCGCCAGGACCGATTGAAAATGGATGGAGTAAACCCCGGGCGCCACGCCCGGTGCAACATTGACGAATAACTGGACGATAGCGCCGTCCGAAATGGTGTTTTGATTTAGCTCCGTGACAAGGAAGCGCGTCTGACGGGAAGACAGCGGCGCGATGTAGACCGTCTTTCCGGAGCTTCTGGCGGCGAGACCGACGACGGTCGTGAGGCTCAAGACGGAGTTGTCGAAGACCAGATCGAACTGCAAGCCGCTTACGGAACTCCCGCTGCCAGCGAAGGAAACGGGCACCGGAACGCTGGCGCCAGGACCGGCAACGCTAGCGGGTATGGAGACGTCGGAACAAAAAGCCAGAGGAGTTCCGCCAAGGAATGCAAGGCAGAAGGGCAACGCGAATCTGGTACCAGGCCACATCGGCATCCAGGCGGTTAGAGCTAACTGACAAACCGTCAACACTCCGGAAGCCGCCGCTTGTGTGGCGCGCGAGCGAGCAAAAGCCATCCTGGATTCCGGCTACAGATTACGACAATGGTAACAGAAGGCACGGCCATGGTCTATTGAAATCCACTGTTCGACAGCCGAGCCAGGGGTTCGGCGCACAGCGAACTGAAGTTCGCTGTTGGCAGGCAAAAGCGCCTACCCCACCTTCTTGTACAACCGTGCCACCAAGGCGCTCTTTGGGAAAATGTAGAAACGCCAGAGCCGGGCCGGGGGGCTCGGCGCGGGTCAGGGGACCCGCCCCACTTTCAGTTGGCCCCGTGGCCGGTCAAGACGCGTGGGATGGTGCGCAACAGGATCTTCCAGTCCAGCGCCAGCGACCAATTATCGATGTACTGCATATCCATCCGCATCCAGGTCTCGAAATCCACGTTGTCGCGTCCGGAAACGGCCCACAGGCATGTGAGCCCGGGCCGCATGCGCAGGCGGCGGCGCTGCCAGCGCTGGTACTGATCCACTTCGCTGGGGAGGGCAGGCCGCGGGCCCACCAGCGACATATCGCCGCGGAGAACGTTCCACAACTGCGGCCATTCGTCGATGGAGAACTTGCGCAGATAGCGGCCGACCGGGGTGAGGCGCGGGTCGTCGGGAATCTTGAAGGCGGTATCGCGGCTACTGAGATGCTCCAGCCCAGGGCGGAGCGCTTCGGCGTTCTCGCACATGGAGCGGAACTTGTAGAAGAGGAAACGGCGGCCGTTCAGCCCGCAGCGCACCTGCCGGAAGATGGCCGGACCGGGCGAAGTCAACCGGACCAGCATGGCGATCAGCGCCATGAAAGGCGCTAGCACGACCAACCCGGCGACGGCGAGGAGGACATCGATTAGGCGCTTCAGGAGCAGCCGGATCTCGTCGTAAGGCGCCGCGGAGAACGTCAGCAGCGTGGTCGCACCGAAGTGGTCGAGGGAGACGGTGCTGTTGACGTGCGGGAAGAAATCCACGACCACGCGCGTGCGCACACCTTCCTCGTCGCAGATCAGGAAGATCTCTTCCAGATTGGCGAGGCTCTCGCTGCCCACCGCAAAGATAATCTCGTCCACCACATGCTGCCGGAGAATGGAGGGCAACTGGGCAATGGGGCGAACCTGATGCCGCGAGCCGAGGGCTATTTCGGCGGGCGCGGTCTCGAACTGCTCACTGAGGAAGCCGCATAAGCGGATGCCGTACTTAGCGGATCTCTCCAACTCCTGCGCCATGCGGATGGCGCGTTCGCCGGTACCCACTACCATCACGTAGTGCGGCGCGGCAAACTCCCGCCGGATGACTCCCACCACGCGTCCGGCCGTGAGCCGGAACAGGAGCAGCAGGACCCACGCATAAGTTGAGAATACGACGACGAAGAAGCGGCTCAAATCCATGCGCAGGCTGTACTCGAAGACCACCAAGCACAGAGCGCCGTAAGCGCATTGGCGGGCCGTGTCGCGCAGGATAACGCGCGGATTACCGGAATCCAACTTTTCGTAAACTCCGAGCCATAAGCCGATCATGACCCAGGAGAACAGAGCGAAGCCCAGCAGGAGGGCCTTCTGCTCCACGGTCAGATAGAACAGGAAGTGGAGACGCAGGACGGCGCGTGTCTGGTAGGCCGCCTCAAAGGCTAAAGTGGCCAGGATGAGATCGGATAGTCCGAATAAGACACGGGCTTTCCGCTGCTGACTGAACATCCGGACTCAGGATAGCATGGGGAAGCCTGGGCGGCTGGGGGCGATGCCCCGTTGGGGTGGGGTTAGCGGGAGCACATTTCCGCGCATTGAGGGGAGGGCAGATTCGCTCGTCTTCAGCCTACCGGCTGCTGGAAGAGACGAGCGTCAATCCCGCGCGGCGTGGCCTCCGGAGCGGCGGGGTCACAGATCAGGCGTTGCGCGGCTTACAAGATGCGAATGCATCCCTCGCCGCGGCCTCGTTCGACACCAGTTTGCGGACGTCAAGTGCGCTTGCACGAACTTAGCTCGCCTGCGCCGACAAGAGCGTCGGCGCGGCAGGCGAGAGCGCCTGCGCCACAGCCGTCAGCGGTAGAATGGAGCGCATGCGGATGCCTGGCTGGAGTCGCTCCCGGCATATGTTCATTGCGGCGGTTGTTGTCTGGGGACTCGCCTTCTTTGGAATGTCGCACCTGCTTCCGATGCGGCCGGTTCCCAGGATCGGAATGCAAGTCATCCTGTCAGCGGCTCTGCTAGTGTACTTGGCCCGGCTCGAGGGGTGGCGCAAGTTCTTGAGGGAGACGTTGCCTTTCGTAGTCATTTGCAATGCCGCCATCTTCATCGCTGACCGGGTGCTTCGCTCATATTACGGCACGATCACCGGCAGCCTCTACTCTCTGCTGATTATAGTGGCGGCAGGCGTCCTCTGCGGCCTCTATATTAAACTCACCGGCGCCGGCGATGTGGCCGATCAGGCGAGCAAACCGTCCTTCGCGGACATATGGGCCTACCTGAGGGCGCGCCCGGCGAAGTCACTATCCTGGTCCGAGATACGGGCGCAACAGAGGATCCCCAAGGCCAGGGCCGTCCGCGTCAAAGCGCCCGATCTTGCAGGCGTGGTGGAATACGATTCGATGCATTTTTCCGGCATGTGCGTGGAGGAATACGCTGAAGACTGGGAAACACGGCTTTCGCAAGTGAAGACGGATGGCGAGGGCCGTTTTGCGCTGCCGCGAATCTCGGACGGTCCGGGCCACTGTGTAAGAGTCTCGTGGCCGGGAACCCAGACGGTTCACCTCCAGTTAGAGATCTCTCCGGACGCCCGGCCGCTGCTGGTCCGCTTGAAGCCCCGGAAACCCACGGCGTACTGGCCCGGCCGGCCGCCTGCGCGCACCGGCGAAGTTCGCAACGATCATTCTGCCTGGCCGGAAGGGATCGACTCCGGCCAGGTGCGGAAGCCGTGAATGGTTGAAACCGGCCCGCGCTCCTTTATGGACGAAAGATAGGCGGAAATTGAAGATTGCGCTGCTGACCATCGGAGCCATGGGCGACACTCAGCCCTTCGTGTCGCTGGCAGCGCGGCTCAAAGAACACGGACATACCGTCAGGCTGGCGGCACGGCCGGACTTCTCCCCCCTGGCCGCTTCATACGATGTTGAGTTCGTGCCGCTGGGGAACCCGTATAAATCCTTGCTCAGTAGCGAAGAGGTGGCGGCCGGTATTGGATCGGGGAACAAGCGGATGCTCATAAAGCAAGCTCTGGACTCGAAGCAAAGGAGGGCGTTCTTCGACGGGCTTGACACAGATACCTTGCGCGCGGTGAAAGGCGCCGAGGCCATCATCTACAAAAGCAGTTGGATTCCCTTTTACAGCGTCGCGGAGGAACTGGGTATCCCGTCCGCAGCCGCCATGTTCATGCCTCTCACCAGGACGCGTTCCTTCCCCAGCTTTCTTATCGGCGGGGGCAAAGACCGCGGCCGGACGATCAATTCGTTGATTTGGCGGAGTACGGAGCAATTTGTCTGGCAGGTGGCGCGGAAGTTTGACAACAAGTTGCGGCATGATCTGCTGAACCTTCCACCTCTGCCGTTCTGGGGCCCCTCTGCCCGACACTTTGAACGGACTCCTCTCTTCTATGCATACAGTCCTACCGTGCTGGCTCGTCCCGCGGACTGGCCCGAGCGCATTCACGTAACCGGATTCTGGTTTTCCGATCCGCCGCCAGGCTGGACGCCCCCTTCCGACCTCGTTGCTTTTTTGGAGGGCGGTCCTCCTCCCGTTTATGTGGGATTTGGCAGCATGCCGAGCGGGGGCCCTGAAGCCACCCTCAAAATGATCCTCAAGGCGTTGGAATTATCACGCCAACGCGGCATCGTGCTTTCAGGTTGGGCAGGTATCGGAGAAGGTCTTACGCTCCCGGAATATGCTTTTGGAATACAGAGTGTTCCGCATAGCTGGCTTTTTCCGCGCATGAGCGCTGTCGTTCACCACGGGGGAGCCGGCACAACCGGTGCGGGGCTTCGCGCCGGAGTTCCATCCATACTTACGCCATTTCTGGCGGACCAACCGAACTGGGCGAGGAGGGTTGAGGCGCTCGGCGTTGGTCCCCGTGCGATTCCATTCAGAGAGCTTACGGCGGATCTCCTGGCAAACGCGATTCGCCTGGCCACGTCAGAGTCCGCCATGCGGCAACGCGCGTCCGACATCGGCGACCGTGTTCGCGCTGAAGATGGAATTGGAACGACTATGGAGCTATTCTCGCGCTTCGCGCGCGGCTGAGCATGAACGTCAGGAAGGCGGCATTCCACACGCGCGTTGCCGAAAGCTTGCTCAGCGGGTGGCCGCGCGGGGCTCAGTGGTGTTGCCCGTTGGCGATCTTGCCGAGGGCTGCCTTGGCAGCTTCGGCTTGGGAGAGACTGGGGTTTTCGCGAAGCACCTGTTCCAGGGAAAGCTCCGCGCGGTCCAGACGGCCGGCCGCCATATAGGCCATTCCCAGATGGTATTGGTAGGTGGGATTGTGGGGACCTTTTTGCACGCATTCCTCCAATGGAGCAATGGCGGACTCCGGCAAACCGGCTTTGTAGTAGGCCCATCCTAGCGTATCGGTGACATTGGCGGAATCCGGAACCATCTGCTTCGCCTTTTGCGCCAGAAACAGCGCGACGTCGATATTGCCGCCATGTTCAAGGTAGAGATAGGCGAGGTCGTTCGCCACCAATGGGGAAGCGGGATCGACTTCGTGCGCCTTTTCGCAGAGCTTACGGGCCTCATCCCAGTTGTTTTCCTTCTCGAACAGCCGCTCCAGGGCCACGTAATTGGCGACATTATGGGGCGCGCGGTCAATGGCGCTTTGCAGGTCGGCTTTGGCTCGGTCGACGGATCCTTGAGAGCTGTGAATTTCGGCCAGCAAACTGTACGGATCCGACTGCCCCGGATCGAGTTCGATGGCTTGCTTCGCGCCGGCCTCGGCCTTGGTCAAGTCATGCAAGCGGAAATAGACCATGGCGAGCAGGAAGTGAAGACCGGCATTCCGGGGGTACTTCTCGACCAGCTGCGAAATACGCTGCAATGCTTCCTGGGATTTGTTTTCCCGGAGGCGCAGGTTCACCAGAATGGTCAGAGCCGGCAGAGAAGTTGGGTCGCGGTCCAACACGGCATTGAGCGCCGCTTCTGCCTCTTTGGCATTTCCCTTCCCCAGCAGGGCTTTGGCGCGAGTCAGGTGCGCGGAGGGCGAGTCCGGGTTAGTCTTGAGCGCATCGCCGGCCAGCCGCAGCGCCTCATTATAATTGCCGCTATCGGCCTCCAGGCCGGCCAATGCCAGTTGCGCGCTTGTCGCGTGAGGGTCCAGTTCCAGCGCGCGCTTCCAGGAAGCCTTGGCTTGTGCGCGAAAACCGAGACCGTTTTGAGCCACACCGAGCAAGTAGAAGCCGGGGGCGGACTGCGGATCCGATTTAAGAGATTTTTCGAGCTCACTGGAGGCCTGCAGATACCGGCCTTCCAAGAGGAGGATGCGGGCGTGGAGCAACAGGCCCTGCGGATCTCCTGGCGCGGCTTTCAAGAGCTCGCTATCGAGAGCTTCGGCTTCATTGATTCGCCCGAGGTCCAGCAGGGTATCGATCAAGACGGCCTTGACTGTGGTGTCCTTCGGTTTGGCAGCAGCCACTCGTCCGAACTCAGCCGCAGCTTTTTCCTTCTGACCGGTGGAGAGGTAGAAAAAGCCCAGCGCGCGGTACGCCTGAGGATCGCCGGGCGCGATGGTCTGGAGATCTCCACATAGTTTCTCTGCCAGCGCCGGCCGTCCGGTCGCCACATACACCGGAACCAGAGCCAGGCGGGGCGCCACGCGATGCGGGTCCAATGCGATGGCGGCCTGCAACTCGGCTTCGGCTTGGGCCATTTTCCCCCGCGAGAAATAGAACTGGCCCAAGGTCACGCGTGCGCGCGAAGATTTCGGGTCCGCCGCGATCGCCTTCTTGTATATGGCCTCGGCATCGGCAAGCTGGTGCGCGGAAACATACAAAGCGCCGAGGCTCAAATAGCCGTCCACCCGCTGTGGCGCGATTTCAATCGACTTCTGAAGCTCTCGAATAGCGCCCGGCAGGTCGTGTGTCGCCAGGTGCGCCGCGCCCAGCATTTCGTGCGCCCGAAAATTTCCCCGATCCGCTGTCAGTAGTTTCTCGGCGAGAGCTTGGGCCTGTTGATACTCCTGGCTGGCGAGAAGCAGGCCGGTAAGCTGTAGCTCGGCCTCCGAATTCCCAGGGTTCAGGGTGAGGGTGGTTTCCAGCTCGCGGCGCGCGGCGCGGAACTCGGAAAGCTTCAAGTAGGTCTTAGCGAGCCTAAAGTGCGCCGGCTCGCACCGCGGGTCGATGGCAATCGCGTTGCGGAATTCGATTTCCGCGGAGCGGTAAGCCCCTTTATCGAAGTACTTCGCGCCGCTATTCAGGTATTTGAGTTTTTGTTTGTTCGGATCGGTGGAACAGGCTGCCAGCAACAGGAGTGCCGCAGCGAAGAAAGTCCGCCATCCGATCCGTACGAAATTCATACTCCGTTAAGGTTGTTTCGCTGGTGTCCGGGGCGTGCAGCCTCTAAGGCCGGCAAGTTCCCGCAGGGGATGGAGGAGTGTGGCTCAGTGGTTCTCGCGGTGTCTGCGCACGCGGAGCGCAAAGGGCAGAATTAAAGATCGCTAGCAGAGCCCGTTTGGATACAACCCTAAGATTTGACGGGCCGCAGCAAGCCCAAACGACGGGCTGCCGCAAAAGCGGCCAGGGCGAAGGCAAGAAGACCGAGAGTGAGGGAAAGGCTCCAATCTTCAGGCACAGAAACGGAAGCTGCCGGACTAGCCGTGAGCTGCCCGCCGAGGTTTAGTCCCCAATTAATAGCCGTGCCCGGCGTTGACCAGGTTGCGATCAAATCCGTGGAAGAATCCGTGAATGAAGCAGGCAGACCGAAGTACGCAGCGAACGCCGAGTTGTAGGTGCCCGAGTTTTGTCCCAGAACCAACTCTCCCGTGGATGTTATCGAGATGCTGCTAAAGTTGTCGGTGAATAGCACCGTATTATCGTTCTGATTCCATTGGTTGCAGTTGGACGCGGTAACTCCCTGGATGCATCCCGTGACAGTGATCGTGCCTGCGCCCCAACTCCACGTACTGCCCATTGTGCCGTTGTAAGCTCCACTGGTAAACGACAAGGAGCCATCGGAAATCCACAAGGAGCCGTTGTTGTTATTCGGTGTTCCGAAGCCCATGGTTGTCAGAACGCCAATGCCCGATCCAGTGAGGTCGCCGGTGGAGGAGCCGTTCCACGAGATCGATCCGCCCAAAAGGTTCCAGTCGGTCTGGTCGGTATTAGACGCGAAAGCACATAGCGACATACTCAGCAGAACTATCGACACCACCCAAGTTCGCTTCAGCATTTGGTTAACCTCGTTTCTTCGAGCGCCTCGACTACGGCTTTTACGGCGCTTCGCCGGCTCGCACAAACCTTTACAATCAATTGACGATTCTAGCCAGCCCTCCCTCCGATGTCAATAGGACAGAAGGGCAAAGGGAGTACTAGAGGTTGGGGTTTTGGGCTTGAAAAGTACATGGTACTCGAAGGACCCGAAACGTGAGTCGGCTGCGGTTAGCGCTGCGCCGGGCCGGCAAGAATTTTCCACAGTTTATTGACCAAGGATTGGCTTGGTCTGCCCAGAGTTTCATGCGGCGCTGCCAGCCCGCATGTGTGATTTCGAGCCGGCAACCGAGAGGGCAGCGCTGTGTTTGGAGCAGGGTTGGTGGATTGTGACGGTGGTATCGCCGCTGGGGTTGGCCAGGGAGGTCTTCGCAATGACCAAAACTGCCCAGATCGTGGCGGTTTTCTCCACAGCCGGGCTGTCAACACAGGGGTTATGGGAAATGCGGCTAATCATGAACGGTTTTGCGGTAGGGGGACCTTGCCGTTCGGCAGCGAGCCTGCGGGCGTCGCAGGCGCAGGCGTTCGAAGCGGGAATCGGCGTCAGGGCGTCTTGAGGTCCAGGCCGCACAGTTCCGGCAGCGGCTTGCTCACGGCATCTACGGTCAAATCCGGGTAACCGTGCAACACAAGATAGGCCTTAATTACTTCGAGATCGGCCTGGTCCACGAACATGACCAATCCGTCCGGCGTTGCAACCCTATACGTCATGCTCAGTGTTAGCTTTCTCAGTGTTAGCGGCAGGAATTCAACGGGACCGCTCGAGACGGGCTCCCGCCGACCCAGGGGTCAAACGTAGCGATTGTCTTATGACTCCGACTCCCGTTCGGCCGGCGGCGGATGCCCGTGTCCAATCAGGCCGGTCCTGGGGGCAGAGCGGCCCGCATGGTTCGCGGCGGCGACTTCCGATCTCTGGAGTAAGACGAGCACGGGGACCAAAATCAACAGAGCCAAGGCGGCGAAGACCGCGCCGCCGCGATGGTGCAGATTGCCGAAGAAAAAGCGCTGGTCCACATAGATCCCCAGCATGGAAATGCAAAAAATCCGCACGGCATTCTTGAAAATGACGATCGGTACGAGGCACATTGCCAGCAAGATCTGGCGCGAGGTCAGACGCAGCAGCTCGTGGCCGGCCAGCATCCCAGCCATGATCAGAGCGAAGCTCGACCGTATGCCGCTGCATTCGGGCGCAATGTTGATCTCGACGCCCGGCAAGGAAAGGGCCACGCCGTCTTTCAACACGGGGACGCCGGCCAGACGGAACATGCGGTAGGCGACTTCAGCCGAGCCAGCCTGGAGTCCGCGAACGATTTTGGCCAGAAAATCGGCGGGCAAGGGAACGAGCAAGAACAAGAAAAACAGAGGAAATGCGGCTTTCCGGAAAGAGGTCAGGCCGTAAGATAGAATAAACGCTCCCATCCAAAGTATGACGAGAGCCACGACCGCGAGAGTCAGGCTGCCCGCCAACCAGAGTCCCTTTCCGGCACAGAAGTACATGACGAGCCCGAGCAGCAGCAGAGGCACACCGACAGCGGGACAATACCGCGACTTTCCGAATATACGCACTCTTTCCAGGCAGAGCACAACCAGGCTAACGATGGGCACGGCGGCCAGATGGGTATAGCGGTCATCGTGGAGCGATAGGCGTACCAGCGCGCTCGACGACGTCCAGGAAACGGCAACAGACAGGAGGCAGAGCAGGGCGAAGCACAGGTGTGCGGGCGCAAGCCGGGCGCTAATATTCGGAGAGATCATTTGGCTGACTGCCAAGCCGCGGTGTATCTCGTTGGAAGTTGCGGCAAGAGCGCGAGCCGATCGAGAGATCGACAGGGCGCACGCGGCAGCGGATCGAACCTGCCGGTTTCGGTTCGGCAGCCCGGAAGGTGAAAGTCACGAGGCTTTACGGATGCAGGCTGCCGGTCACTATCCCAGTTTGCCGCGCGTTGAGCGCTCCATCCGCGAGGCGCGGTGTTGGCTCAGGCCAACGGGCAAACGCTTGCATCAGATGGTTACACAACGGCCGGTACATTCGACTGGGGCCTTGTTGAAAAACGTAGGGTAGCAACCGCTTCCTGACGGTCGCGGCTCTGTGGATTGCTGGAAACAGGCCAAGCGCCGATTCTGAGCACGATCGTCATCCAGTGGAGCTCGGCCGGGCGGCATCGCTTTCGCGAGTCAATGGTATCGCCAGCATCACTTAGTTGCTTCTTTCCTGCGATCCACGCTTCCCGAGGCCGCGCCGCCATAATATCCGTAGTATTTGGAATAGAGCCGGTTAAGTCCTTCGACGCCGTTGAGAACGATCCCGAGGACATGCTTGGGCCCAAGAAGCGCACATGCCGCTTTAGCAGCTTCCTTGGGCGTGCGATCCGCTCGCACCACCACCAAACTCGCGTCCGCATGCCGGGCCAGTAGTAAGGCGTCCGTAAGCGGGGCAACCGGAGGCGAGTCGATCACCACCCAATCGAAGTAGGAGGAAAGCGCTTGCATCACGGCAGTGAATCTCTCGGATTGCAGTATTTCCGTGGGGTTACCGAGCGCTTGTCCGGCCGGGAGCAAGTAACACCCCAAGGGTTCGAGGCGTCGCAGGGCCGAAAGCGGGTCCAATCCACTTTCGAGACATTCCGCCAGACCTGAGTGAGTTGCGAGGCCCAGCGTTTGAGTAAGAGAAGGGCGATAAAGGTCGGCTTCCAGCAGCAGAACGCTCAGGCTTCCGCGTTCCGCCAGGACGGTTGCCAAGTTCAAGGCGACTGTGGATTTTCCGTCCCCGGGCAATGGGCTGGTCACCAGAATCGTTTTCAGTTTTTTCACATTAGCAAACTCGCGAAGGCGCATACGCAAGAACCTAAAACGGTCGGCGCCATGCCCGCGCGGGTCGCTGTGAAAAACGACGCGGCTCTCAGGTTGAAGGGCCACCTGCTCAACCGGGACCTGCTGCAGCTCCGAAGGGATTTCGGCTCTCTGTGAATTTGGACCGGCGGGCGGCTGCGGCGCATCGGCCCCCAATTCCTGGGGCTTTGGGCGAACACTGAGAAAATGACTCATTAGCTAACTTTTCTCGCGAGAACAACTCGACTCAGCCGGAGCGCCGCGATTGGCGCGGGAGAGCAAGTCGCGATCATTGTCTCCCTCAGCATACTTTGCAGCACTCTTACGCTCCTCGATTGACTTGGCAAGCGGCGCAACTCGCGCAAGATTTCGGTCCACTAGCCATGCCGATAAACGTAAAATTCAGCGGCGCATACTGCCAGCACCATTATACATCCAGCCACTAACTCGAAAACCCTCTTGCGGGCGTGTCCACGTTCCTGAGCTGGGGTGAGTAGTACCGGCAAACCTATCATCAAAGGCAACGAAAAGTTCCGACTCAATTCTTTTTCGGTATGAAATGCGCTGTCCTTAGTCTCTTTCAGGAATGCAAGGGCGAGTCCCAGGAGAAGGCCAGCAGCCGCGCCGCCGAGGCTGATCTTAGCTCGCTGGGGACTTGAAGGCACTGTGGGGAGGCTGGGCGGATCGACCAGACGATAGTGCTGGCCTTCCTGCCGCTTCTCCAAACTCGTGGACAACTCCGATTGGGTTTGTTTGCTCAGAAGGTCCGCATAGTCGCGCTTTGTCAGCTCGTAATCGCGCAGGATTCCCGATAACTGCTGTTCGCGGACGGGGGTTGCGTTCAGGCGGTTCTGATATTCCTCTATGGCTGCTTTGAGGCGTTTTTCGTCTTTGGTCAGGTTGTCGATCTCCAAGCGGTTCGCCACCAGTTGGCTCTTGAACTGGGCAACAGAGGCGTCGTCCTCGGCGCCGGCTACGGGGGCGCTGGATGTTTGCACGTCCTCCGTCCTGGCAGGCTTCACCGACTTCAGGCGCGCGAGCTCGGCTTCTTTTTGCGCGATTTCCTGATCCAGCTTTACTACATCGGGATGCTGTGGCGTATACGAGCCCAACAGCTTCTCTCTTTCAGACCGAAGGTGGGCCAATTCGCTCTGAGCCACATCAATCGGAGTAACGACACGGCTGGCGCTGGAAGCGGCGGGGACGGTTGCGCCCCGGGAGATCGCACCTCGATACCCACCAAGTAACGACTCGAGGTATGCGCGTTGTTGCTGCGCGCGGCTCAATGCGGCCGTGGTGTTCTGGAGCTGCCCTTGCAGACCGGAAAGGATTGCCAGATTTCCCGACTGCTGCTCCGGCAGCTCGCCAAGATGCTGCATTTTATATTCGCGCAGAAGCCGTTCTTGCGCCTCGAGTTTAATTTTGGCGGCCGCCAGTTGTTCACCCAGGAAGTTAGTCGTGTTGGTGGCCTGGTCGGCGCGGGTCTTGACATTCTCTTCTATAAAAAGACCAGTCAGCCTGCCCGCGACCTCCTCCGCCACATGCGGGTTGTCGGCCGTGAAAGAGATCTTAAAGGTATTGAAATCCTTCTGTCCGGGAGTCACATCGACGGGCTTGATATCGATAGAGCGGCGCATTAATTCAATCACTTCTTCCGGCGCCCGGTGTTTTCGTTCTTTCACGTACAGGCCGAAGTCCTCGATTATGCCAAGCAACCTACTGCGGGACAGCACTTCCTGGGTCGTCGCTTGGAGCGCATCGGAAATGGCCGTCGTCGTTGTGGGAGTCACATATCGTTCAGGAACTTGCTGCTGCACAACGATCAGAGTGGCTTCCGAGCTGAAGCGGTCCGGAAGCAGCGATACGACGGCCATCGTGGCAAGAGCCGTCGCACAGGCAGCCGTCAAGATCCACCACCGGCGCCGGATGACCATGCCGAGGAGCCGGTCAAGCGTTTCGTTCAGATCAGTCTCGGTTTCGGGCAATGTACTCTACCTCCACAACCTTGGAAATGGGCAGCACCCAGGGCGAATTCCTTCTTGGCTCCTTAAGACATTCTACCAGGACGGATCGGCCGCCAGCATCCTCATGCTGGACGTCCCCGCCGGCGTCTCGACTCGCCGGGCCGGCCCATCGAGTGAGCGAATCAGTCCTGTCCGTCCCGTGATATGTGTTCTGAATAAACTTGAATCCATAACAGCCTATTGGGTTATCTTCGCTGGACCAGGAATGCCCAGTCGTCCGGGCTCGGTGTAACAGGCGATGTCCACGAAGATCCTTCAATCGGGGAAAGGCTAGTCCATTCGCCGGTTGCCGGGCTGAATTCTTTAGCTTCGTAATGACCCGGAACGAGACGGACCGTGGCGGTCCCACCGTGTGGCAAGTAAATGGCATAAGTCTCACCGGGCTTGGCGAGACAGTAGTTCCCGTTGCGCACGAGTTCATCGTGGGGATCGGTCTTCCACCATTCGAAGCTCGTAAAGAAGTCGACTATGTACGCATACCCTTGGAGCATGGTCATGGTGTCGTCGCCGCGGCCGTTCATCCAGCCGCCACCAGTGTCCGGCCATACATTCGTGCCGCGCCGGGCGCTCTCGCCGGTCGTTTGGTAGCCTCCCGCCATGACGATATCCCATGCCGTCCGGCGCAACGTGTCGGCGGACTCAGATCCGGGGCCCTCTTTGGCCCATAGCGGGTAGTGATCCTCGTAGCCATATTCCTCGTTAGTCTGAGGAATGATTCGACCGAGCTGTTCCTGCTCGCGCCGCTGGCTCAGCATGAAGGAATGCTGTTTTCTCGACCACTCTTGAAACGAAGTGAAACCAAACCAATCCGACGTGCGGTCCTGGTTGACATTGTTCATGGGGTGGCTGGTGGCCAGATGCCGATAGGGGTCCCACTCGTGGATCCGGGTTCCAGTGGAGTGTGTCCACCAGCGGTTGCGGTACCCGTCCAGGTCGTCGCCCAAATCCCAGGTAATGTTCGAAAAGGCCGCGAAGCGATCGATGGTGCAGTGAAGAAACCGGAGCTCGTCGCGGCTGCCGGCTTCCGGATGAACTCTGCCGTCGTTCATGTCGAGCACCAGGGAGACGATCATGTCATTATCCCGGGCGCACCTTAAGAGCCGGTCGAACTTCTGCCAATACGCGACATCAAAGCGCCGATAGTCGAACCCCGGGTGAAACACGTCGTCCGCCTGACGTGCGGGCCATGGCGTCAGGAACAACGTCCAGTTGGGACCGTTCATGACCGGCTCACCGTAGAAAAGGTTCGTGCGGCCGGCGATTGTCACTCGCATGCGATCGATCTTGAGTCTATGAAGGCGCCCGATGCTGGCCTTAATGACCTGGTCGTCCTTCCATCCGGCGAGCCAGTACGCGGTGGTTCCATTGAAAAAATAATGTTCGCCGGTCCCCTCCCAGACGAAGTGCCAGCGATACTGCGGATCGATCCGGATGGGGCCGCGGCGGCGCCCGTCCGATGCGTGAAAACGGCCGGTCCAAGTTTGGCTGCCTGCGCCCTGGCGATACTCGACGGAATAGCGATAGTCGCCTGCTTGCGGCGGCATAAACCGGATGCGGAAGACATTGCCGTCCTCCGCGTCACAGAATCCCTCGGCCAGCCACTGTTTGCTTCCGTCGGCCAATTCGAATCGCCCGGTCAACGACGCGTCCGTAAAAGGGTTACGAACTCGCGGCCAGGAGATCTTTGCGGCGATTTCGACAAAATCGAAGACTTCGACGGTGGGAGCGGACTGCGAAAATGATACGTGCAAAGGGCCCACCCGACCGCAGCCAAGATCGCAAATCGCGACACTCAGCACGGACAAAGCTTCCAAGAAGATTGCGGCTCTGGCCGGCGCTCGACGCCAGAAACGGAGCCATGGCTTAGAACGAGCCAAAGTGCAGCCACTCGACGTCCCGAAGGGCGCGGAACTGAATCGCCTGCGCGCTCGGATGCATATCAGATCTCACGAACTTTGCTTGATTCCCGCAATCGCACAGTGTTTGTTTGAAATTGTCGACTCCAATCCGAGTTTGTGGCGGACGAGCCTCATGTCATAGAGCAAGAGCGCAACCACGCTATGCGTTAGCGGGCACTGAAAAAGAATCCGCGTAGCCCCGGGAAGCCAGCCATCGCCTGCCGAGGGATTGAATCGGACGCTCGATGAGATAATGAGATATGCTGGCGAGCGCGATTACGATCAGAAAAAGCAACGTGTGCTTGACGCCGTGGCCCAACCATCCAACGACCGCCTTGGCGACAAATCCCCACAAGTAGACGCCATACGATATCCGGCCCAAGTAGTGTGCCACTCGATTTTCGAGAATAGCCCACTCGTAAACGATTGCCTGGAGTACCACGATCGACGCGAAGGGTATCGCGAGTGGAAGCCCCCAAACCGATTGCATGCGTTCCGGCAATTGTGCCACCTCTAGAATGACCACCAAGGATATCGGCGTCATAAAATCTTCGAGGGCGAGAGCTGGCAGACGATTAGGGGAATGCCAGAGTAGCAGCGCCAATCCACAGCCGAATAAGATCGCGGCCGAGCTGGTTTCCGTTGCGAGGGTCGCATAGAAATAGCTGCCGCGGTATGCTGTAAGAATGCGCCAGGCGATTTCGAGCGCCGCGACGCCGAAGCATAGCCGGAGCAGGGTCCTGCGATTGCGCACGAAAAGGCACACTTGCGGCCAGATCAAATAGAAGTGTTCTTCCACCGCGAGAGACCAGGTGTGTGCGAGCCCGATCAGTTGGCCTCCGCAGATGACATGATAATTGGCGGAATAGAGGGCCGCCGCGACGACACCTGCGCGCGCCACGTGCGGGAAGTCCGTCAGCCACTCCCAAGCCAGCAACGCGCCTAAGGCAGGCAACAGCCGAAATGCGCGCCGGCAATAGAACGCTTTCCTGTCAATCGTTCCGGATCGCTTCAGCTCTTTCAGCAGCAGCCAGGTGATCAAGAGCCCGGAGATCACGAAGAAAACTTGGACAGCCAGGCGGCCGGGGAAATGCTCGGACCAGCCGTGAAAGGCAACCACCGAAAGCGCGGCGATACCGCGGATGCCGTCAAGGCCTGGAATGTTCCTGCGCCGCAGATTCGCGACTAAGCGTTCACGCGGCTCCATTTAGGACATTCCTTCGAGAGCGATCCTGAGCGCTACTCCGCCCGGCAAGCGGCGCCGCACGGGTCTCTGCACGGTGGTGCTTTCCCACGCCTCTCGGCCAAGCGACCGCTTCCGCCGAGCACCTGCTCCTAGCTCCCAACCATCGGCGATCTGAGCGCCCGGTGTAAAAACTGCGCCCGTTATGCGCGTTCCGTTCCGACAACGCGAATGTGTGGGCGCCTTTCGCCGCCTGTCTCATCCACCCCGGCCTTGGATGTTTCCCGCTGAGCTTTTCGCTCGCTCTCGAAGCCCAACATGTCTTGAACAAAATAGAGGGGACGCTGCTTAGTCTCGCCGTAGATGCGGCCGACATACTCGCCGATGATGCCAATGCACATCAGTTGCGCGCCACCCATGAAAAGAACGGCGATAAAAAGGCTCGTCCAGCCAGTCACCCATCGATCCGTAAATACGTGCACGAAAACCGCATAAAGCATAAACGCCAAGGCGACCGCAGACGCCGAAAAGCCCAACCAAGTCGCCACCTTCAACGGAAGCACGGAGAAGGACACAATTCCATCGATGGCGAACCGAAGCATTTTCATCAGTGGATACTTCGTCTCTCCAGCCAGGCGGGCAGCCCGCCGGTAGGGAAGCGCCACTTGCCGAAAGCCCAGCCAACTGATCATCCCACGCAAGAAACGGTCCCGTTCCGGCATGCGCAGAAGCGCGTTTACGACCCGCCGGTCCATCAGCCGAAAGTCGCCCGTGTCGACAGCGATGGGTACCGCGGAGAGGCGCTCCAGAAACCGGTAAAAGAATTTGGCCGAGCCCAACTTGAATGCGGATTCCCCATCCCGTTGAGTTCTTACACCATACACCACGTCAAATCCCTTGCGCCATTGTTCGACCATCAAGGGTATGACTTCAGGCGGATCCTGGAGGTCGGCGTCGATCAGCACCACCGCATCTCCCGACGCATGCTCCAGGCCCGCTGTTATAGCGACCTGGTGTCCAAAGTTCCTCGACAGTTGCACCACTCGAACCGTGCTGTCCGCGCTCTGAATTTCGCGCAATAACTCGAAGGTGGAATCGGAACTCCCGTCGTCCACATAGACGATTTCGAAAGCTTCAATCCCCCGAAGCGCACTGACCAGACGGCCGTGCATCTCGCGCACCACTTCCTGCTCATTCCGGCACGGCACGACGACCGACAGAAAAAGCCCACGCCGATCGCCCTCCGGCTCTTTCCGGCTTCCGGCCGGCCTGTCGTGCTGGTTCATGTCCGGCACCTCGCTCATTTTTTCCCGGCGCTGACTGGCGTGACGGAATCCGCAGCATCATCGCGCGCGCCTGCCGACCCGTCAGCTTTCGCCCGCTTTCCCATCCGCCGGCCGACGTGTCTGGTCATGGGCACTTGTCGCGCGAATTCATTACGATCACGGTATCGGCGTGAAGATAAGTTGCCATGCATCGATTGACCCAACAGCCCGGATCCGCGGTGAGCATTTGAGGCTTGGCGAGCTTGGGATACTGCGCCGGAGCCTGAAACACCAGAGAACCGCCGCGCTGTTCCAGCCTGGACAGGTAGATGCGCCGCCATGACTGCGCGGGACCGCGCAGATCTTCCACCGCAAGCCGAAAACTGGAAGATCCAAGAAGACTCACGGCCAGCAATGCAAATATGCCGATTCTGGCGCCCAGGGAAAACTGGGCGGCATATAACTCCGGCACCCCAGTCAACACGACACACAAAAAAAGCAACCAGAATACGAACGCAAACCACGAGATCACCCGAGGAGGCAGCCATGTCGCCGTAGCCACCTCTGTCAGTGAACACACGCATAAAACGGCGAACATGCCAATCAGGCTGGCAATAGCCAGCCATCGCGACGGCACGCCGCCTATGCCGATCGCCCCGCGGCCAGGTTGTAATAGCACGACGATGCAGAGCGCCGCTAATAGAATTTGGGGAACGGACAGCCAGTTGAGGCCGTTGTAAAAGGAATGCGCCACCCACCGGAACGAGTGCGCTACGTCCCACAAGGGTCTGTGTTCCGCGCTCGCCCTGGCGGCATTGCCTGGGGATAGCATTACGGCCGCGAGGCTGACCGTTGTCATGGAGAGACTTAGATATAAATGAGAAACGGAGAGCCTTTTTATGCGGCCGGGGACAAGGGCGGCCAGCAGGATCACCACCAGAACGGCGCCTGCGATCTCGTGTTGTGCCGGCACCGCAATCGACAACAGCGCTATTGCGGCGTAGTACCAAGCCTTGTGACGCACATGCCGCAACAGGCCCGCAAGAACGAGCATAGTGGTTAGCGGCAAGTTGTAGACGATCACGTTGGTAAGCCAATACAACTGCTCGTCCGGATTAGCTATGCTGGCCATCCATGCGGCGTAGAAGACGGCAGCCATAAGTAACGATCGTGCCCGGGACTGGCAGAAGAACGCTCGAAAGAAGTATGACAGAGCGGCTATATTTCCTGCCATAACCGCCAAAAGCAACCACCCATAGGCGGCGGGCAGATCGACGGCGCTCATCACGAAGGTAAGGATGAAAGCAGTCAGCCATCGCGGGGACCATTGTGTGTAATACAGCCACGTGACGGATAATACGCTGGGTTGCGGTACACAGTTAAAGGAAAGCGTCGCATTGCAGAAGTCGTCGGCAGCCGGCGCCGAGTAGAATAGCAACGCAATGAAAGGCAGCAGGAAAACAATGATCACCGACGGAAGCAGTATGCGCGAGATAACCCGTGCGGCGGTGTCCAGAAATACGGCAGCAGATTGTGGCACACGGGACATCGTGTTCAATTCGTATGGGAAGGCGCGACGCTAGCCTTAGCGCCCTTGATGCATTCGATTGCTGGGCTGAGACATTAAGGTGACGACAGCGTCGTTCGCGCGACGCAACCAGTTCTCGCGCCAGTATGCGTAAATCGCCCTAGGGCAAAGCCGATGAAAATCGGACTTGCACACCACTCCCTCCAGAACGATACAAGGGTACTTCATGTTCAACATTTTGCCGCTTTTTTCATCGATGATGCGGTTCACTCGCCGCAGCACCCTATATATGCCGCCGCAGTACGGGAGCATTTCCACATCGAACCACAGGCCCCGGTTCCGGTTCTGGTTGTCGAGAGTTGCCATGATCTCTTCCTTGCTGCGTACCTGGACCAGTTCACCGGGTTGAAGATTAATAGTCTCGACGGGAGTCTTAGTAAGGTTCCCCGCTACAAACGGATATGGGACGCCATGCCGCCGTCCCTGCACCTTGTTGAACAGAGTAACGATCAGCGCACGCGCCACCTGTACGGCGCCGAGCATCAGTTCCAGCAGCCGCTCGGCTCGGGAATCGCCTGCAAGTCCGCTCGCAAGATTTCCGGATCGCAGGTCACGCACATACTGTCGCGGGTCCCAACCGCTCATGTAAGACGTGAAGTTACGCAATTCCATCGCCTGGCAGGAGTATACGGTCTCTCCAGTTGCGTTCTCCGACTGGCAAGCGGCGACGACTGTCTCGAGAGTGCAAAGTCCACTACGCCGCGGACTGGCCGCAATGGATGGCGGTGGCGCGTCCGGAGAGCACGCAGCGTTCGCCGCGCGCACCAGCCAAGCCTCTTTCCAGAAAATCAGGCAGCCGGCCTCGCAGCCGCCATGTCCGGATCCATCGCACCTGACTCCATCGAGATGCACCGCGTTTGTCATCCGGCGGAGGCTCCAGCCGTTGACGTAGTCGCAGGTTTTGTCCGCGCGCTTGTAGACGCGAAGCCTTTGGCCGCAGTATTGGAGCATCTCGGGCATGAACGGCAGGTTCTCGAGCCGGCCCCGCTCATCCAATGTCGCCAGGATCTCGTCCCGACTCCGGACTTCGACCCATTCTCCCGCCTTCAAATTCAAGGCGCTATGGCCGTCCGACGGGTTCCCCGACATCTCTTCGTTCCTGACTACTCGACGGTAGATACTTCTCTGCGGTCCGGCCGTCGGCACGCCGAACTTTTGGGGCCCACCAAAACCTTGCACGCCTGACGGCATTCAGCGGGTGCGCAAGGTGGAGACCCACTTCGGCAAGAATCGACGCCGCCAACAGCCACCGGTCGATCCGGTATCCGAAGGCAGCTAACGTCTCCACGTGATATTTCCAGAACTCCTTCGGGCGACGCCGCAGTACATTATGCGCCAAGACCCGATGATATCGACTGCGTATTTCCTTCCATCGCCGTCGGTACTCGCCCTCTTCCAGAACCGCGGGTCCATACTTCACAAAGACAAGGAACTCCCCGAGCCTTTGGCTGTTGAGGTTGCGCGCGAAGGAATCGGTGCTTTGCTCCCGCTCCCGGCTGAAGCTTAGTACCTGGTGCACATAGCCGAAGTCCGACTCCTGCAAGACGTCAAAACACGCTTCCATGTCCGCCTGAAGGTGTTGTTCGTTGAAGAACTTCTGGCGTTTGCGAACCAGGTCGCAGCGCACCAATAGCGATGTCATCGTGCCGAATACATAGGGCCCACCAAGCAACTGCCTCCGGCATATTTCCCGGCCAGAGACGCACCGGCTTGGGTAGGGCGGCCCGTGCCAACGCACGGCCCGGCCATCCATGGTATATGCACCCACCAATCCGACCGATGGACTAGCTTCCGCGACCTCGACCATCTCCTGGATACAATTTGGATACAGCCAATCGTCGGCAAAGACAAATTTGCAGTACTTCGCGCCGTCAGAGATCTGGCGAATCGTGTGGTTGTGATTTTCAAGGATGTTCAAGAACCGGCTGTTATTCACCACATGAATTCGCGAATCCTTGGCGGCATACTTCTCGGCAATCGCGAGCGATTGATCCGTACTACAGTTGTTGACTATCGTGTAATCCCATTGCGTATAGGTCTGCGCCAGAACGCTCTCAATCGATTCCGCGAGATGCTCCGCTCCGTTGTACACCGGCGTGAGCACGCTTACGCAGGGTGAAGGTCCAGCGTTCATTTTTCATCCCGCGTCAGGCCATCACCAAAGCTTCGCCGTTGGCTGGGGAAGGCCGCCGCAACCCCCGTAGTAAGTCTATGTAGAACGCCTTTTGTCCCATGGCATATAAGAGCATCGCCAGATATGTGACGCCAAATACAACGAGGCCTATCACGAGTCTGGGGAGAGGAGACCAGGCATGATTATAAAACAACAGCATTACAAGAGGAAAAGCCGCAGCCACGATGCTTGAAAGCAACGGCCGAATGACAATTCGCAGGACATCCCGGACGGAAATCGCCGTGCCTTGCACGCACCACGCAATATGGGGAACGATCCACAACACCATGGCAGCCGAGTAACCGAGGGCCACGCCTTTGGGCCCATACGGCAGTCCGATCAAGTACCCGGTAATCACGAGAGGGGCGATAACCAACGCTATCTTCAAGCTTCGGCCGACCTGGCCGATTGAGAAGAGCAGCCAAGCGAAAGGATTGATCATCGCGAAAGCCAGGATGGTGGGAGCGAGCAGACGAAAGATAGGAGCCGCCTCCTTCCATTTTGGCCCGAGAAGAACGGAAATTGCATCATTTGCGAAGAGAGCGCAGGCAATAGTCGTGGGCAGAGTCAGCGCCAAAATCAGCGCATAGCCCTTCAGAAAATAGCTCTTAAGGCGCTGCGGATCCTCCTGGAGCCGGGACAGAGCGGAAAATGCGACTCCGCCAACGGACGAGTTCAAATTGTCCGTTGGGATATTGCTTAGCTGGTAAGCCCTTCCATAGATCCCGACCGCATCGGCGCCCCAGAAGCGGCCCAGGAGGACTTTCTCGAGATTATAGGCCACATATACGACCAGGCCATTCAAGGTGATCGTGCCGCCAAAGCGCAGCATGGAACGGATGCCGGCTCGCTTGCGCGGCCTCCCAGGGACCCAAGCCGTGCTCACCCACAAACAAATGCCAGAGACAATGGGAGACACAAGGGTCATCGCGACAAGCGCCCAGTATCCATAGCCTTTCATAGCCATGATAATTCCGATGGCAGTACTTAGGACCAGACTAATAATGTCTATCACCGAGAGTGTGGTAAAACGCATTTGACGCTGTAGAATCGCGGAGTGTTGGACGGCCACGGCGTTGAAGAGGAAGCCCGTTGCCAGCACAACTGTTACCCAGAAAAGACGGGGCTCGTGGTAAAACGTGGCGATAAACGGTGCGATGGCCGCTGACAGGAGCCCAAGAATGGCTCCGACCAGCATGTTGATCCAGAACAATGTGGAAATCTGTTCCTCTGTGACCGTTGTACGCTGAACCGAAGCCGTCGAAAGGCCGAAATCCCGGAACAGGTTTAAGACTCCGATGACCGCCGTAGCCATCCCTACCAGCCCGAAATCTTTCGGCCCCAGCAGGCGTGCTAGCACCATCAGAGAGCCGAGGCGCAGAAGGAGATTTGCCGCCTGGGCGCAGACTTTGGCAAAAGCGCCTCGGATCGTTTTCTCTTTCAAGTCCTTCATGGCTGTCTGCCGTAACCCGCGGAAATGAAACGCGTCGTGAGATTGGCCGACTGAGGCGTCTTTCAACTTACAGAACCATCTTGCGGCAGTAGAAGGCCTCGGCGTAGCCGCTCGGAGCGTTGCATTCCATTCCCCGCAACCGCATCAGGGAGAAGAAAGTATCTTTGTCAAACCAGCGTTTCGTTTGTTGGGAGGGGAAGGCGTCTAAGATATTATGGACCTTCCTTTGGCACAGCTCTGCCGGAAGCGGCACGAAAACGCTGGGCTGTTCAAGGTCGCCGTCATATTTCGGAATCTCGTACTCCAGGATCAGATGGTCTCGAAACGTATTCCAGGTCAATTCGGCTAGCAAGCGATGGTCCTGATGGGCGTCCTTGCGGCTGTGCGTGAAAATCAGGTCGGGCGAGACTGTCTGCTTCAACTGCTCGAAGACCGTCTTCACTTCCGCGCCGACAAAGGGCATGAAGCCGTCCGGAAACGTCTTGAGGAGGGGCCCGCGCAGGCGTGTGGGACCGGCGAACAACGCGGCCGCACGTTGCGCCTCCTGCTCCCGGACTCCAATGGCACTGAAGACCACCCAGTCGAAGACGCAACCGGGGTACTGCTCAGCCAGCCGGAGGATCGTACCGCCGCAACCAATTTCGATGTCGTCGGAATGGGCGCCCAGGCAGAGAACCTGCAACGCTTCCGCGGTCTTCTCGCTCAGGTTTAGGTGGATCATGCTTCGACCGTTACGGTCTTGGGATCGCTGGAGGTTGCGGGCCGAACCCAGACCTTCCAGGGCGCGGTAGACTGGTCCAACTCCTCGAGATGCTGCTTGTCCTTGAAGGTATCCATGCACTGCCAGAAGCCGGTATACTTATACGATAGCAAAGCTTGCTTTTCAATCAGACGCTGAAACGGCTCCCGCACCAGTTCCTCGCCGGGTTGGATATAGCTGAAGATCTCGTTGCGAAAGGCGAAGAAGCCGCCGTTGATCCAGATGTCGGAGCGGCTCAACGCGCTGATGGCCGTAACAGCCCCTCCCGGCGCTGTTCTGACAATATCGAAGGTCGCCGTTGGCTGCACCAGAAGCAGGCAAGCCACGGCTTTACTCAGCTCGAATTTCTCGAGCAACGGAGGGAGTTCGACAGAACTCAGCCCGTCGCCGTAGTTGGCCAGGAAGATCTCCTCGTTTTGCAGGTAAGGCTCCACCGCTTTTAGCCGTTCTCCGATGTTGGCGTGGATACCGGTTTCCACGAAGGTGATCGTCCAGTCGTCGATATCGCGGTTCAGGAAATGGATCTTCTTGCCACCCTGCGACCAGACAAAATCGTTGGAGACGGACTCATCGTAGTGCAGGAAATAGTCTTTGATACTGTTACCCTTGTATCCGAGGCAGAGGATGAAGTCCTTATGCCCGAAGTGGGCGTAGTATTTCATGAGGTGCCAGAGAATCGGCCGCGTCCCGATCTTCACCATCGGTTTGGGGGCGTCGTCGTCGTATCCTCTGAGCCGCATGCCGGCTCCGCCGCAAAAAAGAACTACTTTCATTTCGCGCCTTCGCTCTCTCGGCTTTAATAGACGGCTACTTCGGGAATCGGTACGACAAAGCGGCCGCCCCACTCCCGGATGAATTGCAATTGCTGCATGATTTCGTCTTTGAGATTCCAGGGGAGGATCACGATATAGTCCGGCTTAGTCTCGCGGATCCGGTCCGGATGGTAGATCGGAATATGGTTGCCCGGCAGGAATCGCCCCTGCTTGTATGGGCTACGATCCACCGTGTACTCGATCAAATCTTTGCCAATTCCGCAGTAATGCAGGAGCGTCGCACTTTTACCTGGCGCTCCGTACCCCGCCACCGACTTACCCTGCCGCGCCGCCGTGAGCAGGAAATCCAGCAACGCTAACTTGGTCTGCTTCGCTTGCCGGCCGAAGCTCAGGTAACCGTCCACAGCGCTCAGCCCGGCCCGTTCCTCCGCCGAGAGCAACTCCTTTACGCTCGGCTCTACGTCATGTGTTTGATTCGCTACCCGGCAGGCATAGACGCGGAGCGAACCGCCGTGTGTCGCCAATTCTTCCACATGGAACACTCTCAGCCCGTGCGCGTCCAGAATGCGCAACGTGGTGAGTAACGAGAAATAGGAGAAGTGCTCGTGATAGATCGTGTCGAACTCGTTTCGCTCCATCAGCCGCAGTAGGTGGGGAAACTCCAGCGTCAGGACGCCGTCGGGCTTAAGCAGGATCTTAAGACCTTCCACAAAATCGTTCAAGTCCGGGACCTGTGCGAGCACGTTATTGCCCAGAACCAAGTCGGCGGCGCGACCCTCGGCCGCCATCTCATTCGCCAGTTGCGTACCGAAGAAACGGACGAGCGTGGGAACCTTCTTTTCGACCGCGACTTTGGCCACATTTGCCGCCGGCTCAATGCCCAACACAGGCACGCCCCGCTGGACGAAGTACTGCAACAGATAGCCGTCGTTACTGGCTACCTCGACTACGAAACTCCGCCTTGACAGGCCGAATCTTCTTATCATGTTGTCGCAGTAATTCTCGGCGTGTTTGAGCCAAGAGTCGGAGTAAGACGAGAAATAAGCGTAGTCGCTGAAAATATTCTCGGGGCTCTGGTACTGTTCCAGTTGCACCAGGAAGCACTGGTCGCAGACGTAGACATGCAGCGGATAGTAGACCTCGCCGTGGTTGAGGTCGGCAAGCGACGGATACGTCTCGCAAAGGGGGGACATTCCCAGATCGACGAAGGTTTGCCGTAAGCTGGCGCCGCAGAAGCGGCATGCCTTGATTGCGGATTGTGGCTGCTGCGTGCTAGCGGAGAGCATCATAGTGGCCATATCCTTTATCCAAATAGCCGGGTCAGGAAACCAGTGCAGTCTGCGGGATCCAGCGCAGCGAAGTGTCCAACCGGCCCGCCTTCATGAGCTTCTGTATGTGGTCGATCCGGCTATAGCGGCCACACTCAAGATCGGCAAAGCTCAACCCCGCCGCCCGATACGCCTCATACAGCTCCAGCGCTCCTTTGCGGACATTCCACTGTGGGTGGAAGGCCGGCAGTACTCGCCGGATCTTGTCACAGTTGATGCGGTAGCAACGCTTGTCGGGTCCGCCACCGGGCGCGTACTCGACGCGGCACCCCGGTACGGTTTCCGCGACTACGGCCGCCAGCTCGCGAATGCGGTAATTCTCCTCTGTCTGGCCGAGATTGAAGACTGCGTTATGAATGACGTCCTCTGGAGCTTCGAGCACGCTCAGAACCGCCGCGGTAATGTCGCGAATATGGACCAGTGGACGCCAAGGCGTGCCATCGCTCTTAATATACACTCTGCCGGTGGTGAACGCCCAGGCCACCAAGTCGTTCAAGACCACATCCAGCCGCAGGCGTGGAGATGCGCCGTACGCGGTTGCCGGTCTTAGATAGGTCGGGTTGAAATGGTTATCCGCGAGCCGCGCCACGTCTCGCTCCACGCGGACTTTGGATTCGGCATACGCGGTGACTGGGCTGAGCGGAGCTGTCTCATCATGGATGGCGTCCCCTGCCGCTCCATACACGCTGCAAGAAGAGAAAAAGATAAAGCGACGGACCCCAGCCTCCTTAGCCAATTGCGCCAGGCGCACCGACGCGACATGGTTCATCTCGTAAGTAAGGCCGGTATCGAGGTTGCCCAGCGGGTCATTCGACAACGCGGCCAGATGCACCACTGCGTCGAAGCCATCGAGATCGGCCTTCGACACGTCGCGGACGTCTTTGCCGATCTCCGAAATCGTTTCGGCCGGTCCAAACTCGCAGCCCGCAAACAGCCCTGTATCCCAGCCGACAATTTCATGGCCGGCAGCGCGCAAGATGGGCGCCGCTACCGAGCCGATATAGCCTTTATGGCCAGTCAATAAAATTCTCATAAGGGGAAGCGCGCGTCGCAATCAAATCGTTTATTGAATACTCAGGGTGTGACAGACAGCAAGCCATGTTGACACAACAGTTCTGCCGCGTCGTTGATCGCACAGAACGGGATGCCCGAACGTTCCGCAATGTCGAGCAGAGAATGCTCGCCATCGGAGAGATTCAATACCCAGAGGCGCGCGGAGATCTCCACTCCCGCCGTTTCGCCGCCCGTGGAAGGATAGAGGTTTCGCCGTCCCAGTTGTGGTTCACAGTAAGGGATCTGGTTACAATACCGCCGATTGCTCTCGAGCACATCCAAAATGGCGGCGCATACGCGAAGTGACTCGGCTAACTTTTCGGGCCGGATAAAATCGAGATTGTCGGCGGACGTGTGATACTCCGGAAAGCTGCCCCACACGCTCCGCATCAAGCAGCCGACAGGTAGATTGAAACCTGGAGAGCAGTACTGCCGCTCGTCATAACCGTACGGTGAGAATTCCAGTATCTCGGGCGATTCGGCGTATTGGCGGAGAACGTGCACGGCGGCTCGGTCAATCTCGGCATTTCCTCGGCGGCTTTTCTTGTAATGGAATCCGCCCGTGTCACCGATGCATGTGAGAACCAGACCGTGGCGGATGCGGCCGACGGCTTCGCGATTCTGGGCGAGCCACGCAATGGCGCCGATGGTCCCAGGAATAAAGAGGAACCGATAGGAGTAATGATGGTCCCGTCCGGCCAGAAGTTGCGCCAGAAAGGCCGCCACTGTCAACCCCGAAAGATTATCATTCGCCAAGGATGGGTGGCAGGCGTGGCACGAGATCAGAATCTCGTCGGCAGAACGCCCGCGCAAATAGCACTCTCCGTAGGTCAGGCTTCCTTGTTCCAAAGTGGAGTCGATGCGGACTTCGTAGTCGCCGTCCTCAAGCGCCAGCATCTGGCTGTGAGACAGGCAGAATCCCCAGTTTTCACGGTAGTAAGACGTTCGGTAAGGAATCCAATCGGGATGGCTGGGAACGGTAAACAGGTGCGGCTTGAGTTCGGCAAGCGACATCGTCGCGTCGACCGCCGTGCTGTAACTCATGACGTGCAGGTTGCTCTTCAAGAAATCCACAATCCGTTCGCCGTTAGGGGTCTTTATGTAAGCGTCTCGAATGTTCCACTCTTTAGGCACTGTCCAGTCGAATACAGAAGTTCCCGTGGCTATATCGAAATTGCGCAAGGGAATGCGTTTCTGCAGCAATGCGAGCGTCTGACGGATTCCGTCGCCGGTGATGCTCCGGCAGATCGGATAGAGGTCCGCTGCAAAGCGGTGCAACTCCTGGCCGGTTTGCGCGGGGTCCTTACAGTTAAGTTCCTTCAGCAGGCCCATCGCTTCTATTCGAAGTTCGGGTACGTCCGGTCCCGTTCGGAAATCACCTCGGTTGTGCCCGGCCAGACAATCTGGAACGCCGGATCGTCCCAGCGCACCCCCCGGGCCGATTCAGGACTGTAGAATTCCGACATCTGATAGAAAACCTCGGTCTCGTCCTCCAGCGTCAGAAAGCCGTGCGCACATCCCTCTGTGACGTAGACCATGTGCCGGTTGGCACCCGTCAGCACCACCGCGATCCACTTTTTGAATGTTGGCGAACAGGGCCGGAGATCGACCACGACGTCGTAGATTGCCCCCCTGGTGCAGCGCACCAGTTTTGTCTCCTGATGAGGTTCGGCCTGATAATGCATGCCGCGGAGGGTTCCCTTTCGGTCGCTAAACGAGACGCTGCACTGTGCCAGCTTGGAACTGAGTCCATTACCTTCAAATTCCGTCCGACACCAAGTGCGCGCGAAGAACCCCCGCTCGTCGCGTATGGGATCGAGGTGGATCTCGAATACGCCTCGCAGTTTAGTCTCATGAAAGATCATGACGAAACGGATACGGCGCTGAGCTTTTAAGTCAAACCACCGGCTGAGCAGTTACCGATTCAATTGGGCAAGTTCCGAGAGCTCAGCGCCTGCGCGATGCTTGAATGTCACAAAGCTCCACACACTCAAAAGCCTCGTTTCAACGCCAAGTAAGGAAGAAGCGCAAGCTCCACGAGACCAGGCAGAGGGTCCTCGAAACTGAAGACCGCTTCGACATCGCAACGCCGCAGCGACTCCAAGTATGTTCGCCAGTTTTGGCGGCCTTTGAGAATCTCCAGAGCTCCGGTGGGCAGGTCGGTGAGTAGCCGAATCCAACGAACTCCGGCTCGGCCCCGGCAGGCAGGCACCGATTCGCCGGCCTGGTCGGCGAACAGCATATAGGGAAAATCCACGCCGGCGCTGGGTCCAAGAGTATGATAGCCCCAAGTGCGTCCGTTGACGTCGAGCAGCCTGTACTGGCCGTCGCGCGGATCGAGTTTGTATTCCATCTCGACCAATCCGTAGTAGTCGATCGCTCTCAAGAAGCGTGCGGACAGCTCTTCCAGCAGCGGCAGTTCGATGGTCTCGACAAAAGTGCTGGCTCGGCCGAATTCAGGTGGATGCTGGCGAGCCCGCCGGACCACCATGCTGCCAATAGCTTCGCCCTCTTTGAAAAAGGCGCAATAAGCGAACTGCTGACAGCCGTCGCCGGGGATCAAATCCTGAATCATGACCTCGCCGGGTTCGACTTGCGCGGCCGCCCGCAGGAACAATTCTTCCAATTCCGCGCGATTGTTCGCGCGCCATGCCTTGGCTTTGGTGGCGTAGAAGAAGTGCTCTTTAATGGCGGGCTTGACAGCAAAAGGAGGATCGGTACAGATCTGTTCAAGGTCCTCCCTATTCCGCGGATACCAAGTCTTCGGTGTAGGAATACCCAGCTCATTCGCAAGACGATAAGTGTTGCGCTTGTCCCAGACCCATTTCATCGTCTCCCAGCCCGGCGTTGGCACACGGAACGACTCTCGTAGTAGCGGCTGATACCGGGCGAAAGCCGCCACGGTCTCGTCTCTTGTAGGATAGAGCACCCAGCCCTTGAGGTTCAGCCGCTGGCCGATCTCCATGACGGCATCTACGGTCCGCGTTTCTTCGCGCAGACTCGGCACACCTATCGAGTGAGTCGCATAACGCGAAAAGCGGGCGATGGAGCTTTCATCGTCGATGATGCAGACGGGGATGTTCCGTCTTCCAAGACTGCGAACAATCCCAAGCCCCTGGTAGTCACCGCCGACGACGACTGCGCCGACCGGCTTTGGGCGCAGGGCCGCGGAGTCAGCCAGCTTCAAGGAATTCACTGTGCCGGCAGACATGACAATCCTTCATTCTCCCGGAGCGCTTCGGCTTTTCCGCCGATGCAACGCAGCAGGGCGCGCGAGGCATATTGCGTGCCGGAGACAAATTGCAGAAGCGGGCCGAAGCTCCTGGCGGCCGGCGCACCGAGTATGTGGAGGCCTGGCACCGACGTTTCAAGCCCTGCTTTGAGCAGGGGGTAACCGTTAAAGCAATCGATGGCCTGTGAGAGTTCCGGCGCCAGAAACCCGTACTTGGAAACATCCACGCGGTATCCAGTTCCCAGAAGAACATGGTCCACGATTCGCTCGCTTCCATCGTCCAGCTTGATTTTCACGCGTTCGCCTACGGGGATAACGGAAACAACTGAGCGTCCCAGCCGGATCGGCACATCCTGGAGCCGATTCGCCAACCAGCGCGCACCAGCCGGTCGCACGGCTCGCTTCCAGAACTTGTCTTGAAGCACTCGGGGCAGCCGCCTGACCAAGTATGGACGCGCCAAGAGTTGGCTGAGTCCCGCGGGCCCCACGTCGGTGGGGGCGTAGAGCAGGCGCCTGGTGAATCCGCCCAACCCCTGGTGAAGCGTCCTGGAGAGACGGCCTTGGAGCCAGTGAATGCGGTCCGCCCGCGCGATAATCTCTACTTCGGCGCCGCCTTCGTGCAGCAGCGCACCCGATTCCAGCGCACTCTGCCCGCTACCGACGACGAGCAACTTACTTCCAGCGAATTTCGCAAAATCGCAATGAGAGGATGTGTGGGATGCCAGCGCGGCTGGCAGGTTCTGAAACTCCGGGGGACGCCAGGCGAATGCCCCTATTCCGACGGCTATAATCACACGTCGCGAACCGACCACTTCGCCATCTTCAAGAAAGATGCGGAAACCCGTTAAATTACGCTCGACGCGAGCGACCTTCCGCCGGTCCAAGTCGGGCACCGCATGACGCTGATACCAGAGTCCATACTGGACAAAGCGATCGACCGGTACGGGCGTAGAGAACCGATCGCCGGTGGCCGCCTGGTATGCTTCCAACCCGAGTGATCCTTGCGGGCCGGCGATTCGTGTAGCGGTCCAATTAGAGCGAAGCAGCATGCCGGCGGGCATATTGTCTTTCCAAAAAGACATAGATTCGCCGAACACGCGAACTTCCAGGCCTTTGATCGTGCGTAGATGCGCCGCGGCAGAAAGACCGTAAGGGCCGGCGCCGATGATGGCTACGTCGCAAGAAGTCATTGTCGCTCCATTTTCCAGGATTCTAGCAGTTAGAATCCCACGCTCCGTGTTCCTCCGACATCCTTTCCGGCGCCCCAAGGCGCACAGCATGAGCCACCGTCCGCCCCGGAGGATGGAGCGAGCTCGTAGGAAATCCTGTCATTGACCATCACCGCGTAGGCGAGCCTAGCCCGGTCGCTGCCTGTACCCTCTATGCGCCAGGCGCCTCCGGCCCTGACGAGCTTCAACTCGCTTCTTAGCCGCCACCATGCTGCGATCTCGCTCGGCAAGGCAATCCAAGTTCCTCCCTTGGATCGTAACTCGCGAAGGTAACCGAGCAGTTCGGCATAGACGCGCCGGGCGGATTGGTCAATAATGTAATCGGGGTGAACGATAAAGCTGATCAGACCGTGCTGTTGCCGGATCAAAGCGATCTGTTCTTTCCAGAGCCGAATCGAGTAGTCGTTGAGAATGTTGAACAGCGAGTAATCTTGTGTGGTCGTCAGCGGAAGTTCGACGATATTGCCGATGAAAAACGGCAACACAGTGCAACAACCACCTTGTTGCGGGTCCAGATGCGCCATATTCGGAATGGACATATCATAAGAAAAATCGAGGGCATCGTACCAATCGATGTTCCGATACATCACTGCCGACCGAAATCCCAGAGCGCCAAATTGCCGCCCGTAGACGTTAATTCGTCTCGCGCGGCGCAAGAACTCTTCCCGGCTGCAAAGCAGGCGTCCATCGTGATTCAGGTCGTGAACGTTGATCTCGAAGCCTCGCTTGCGAATGGTATCCAAAACAATCTGTGAAACGCTGTAGCGCTTTTCGGGAACGATCTGGAAAGAGCTCTTGATTCCGAACGAGTCGTTCAGATCCATCAGTTGCGGGCAAAAGTCCCGGCCAGTGGATGTTTCCACATCGTGGGTCATCATCGTGCAACTCGGAGCTCCGTGCGGCCAGAACCAGATGAAGGGAACTCTATCGATCTTTTGAGACTTCATCGAAAGACACAGCAGTCGCTCGAAAATCTTCTCGACTGTTCGGTCCACAGGCACCATGGGGAAAGGAATCTTCTCCCATCCCCGAAAATACAGCCTCTGCAGGTGTTTCCGCGCCGCGACCGGCAGCATCGGACGCACCAGGTAATAAAGGGCGCGAAACATGCTGCTGGCCGGAAGTTTTTTGACCCCTGCCCCGGTGGCCTGATACCGCTCAGAACGCAGGTTATCCACGATTTGCGCCGGATTGAAAGGCAGATCGACCGTCGCTCCGTTTATGGCCACATACTCGAGTGCGTCGTGCAGCGGATCTGTCGCGCGTGCAGCAGGAACCCCGGAAGAACACTGTCCGTAGCATATAGTATCCGAACCCAGCCGGAAATAGCCGGAGTCGGCGGATAGATCTCCGCTCACCGTGAAGCCGGCAACGTCTTCCGGGCAACGGAAGCGGTCTATCAGAAATTGCCCAACGCTCCACGCTGGAGTCACGGTATCCGATGTCCTGAACATGGCCTGTCGCATTTATTCGCAGCGCCAGCAGAGCACAAGCAATCTTGTAACAATGCCCATCTGTAGCTCGCCGGGGAATCCAAAGAAGCTTCGAATCACAGCACTATCGCCTGTAACCCGTAAATCGGGGAACGCTCAGAATGCCTACCTTGCGGACCTTTCCACTCAATCAGAATCAAAGACGCTAGGGCCGAAGGTTGCCGTGACCTCACGCATGGGGCCACCGTGTGTCAGTTTGTGGGCCAATCCGCCAGGTGGCTGCTACCGGGTCGCTATTCTCGCGGCAGAATCGGGCAGGAAATCGGGGCGTGCTTCACGCTCCCGATAAAGGCTGATGGCTTCGCGATAGACCTGCAGGAGTCTCACGCCAGCGGCAGTCCAGGTAAACTCACGCGCGGTCCTTAAACACCCGGCCCGCAGTCTCCCCAACAGGGTGCGGTCCTCATGAAGCATGGCGATCTGTTGCGCGAGCATCGCGACGTCCCCGACCCGATGCACAAGCCCGTTTTCCATATGGCGGCAGATCTCGGCGCACGCATCGGAGGCGAGTGGAACGCAACCGCTGCCTATGGCTTCCGCAATTACAAGAGGAAAGCCCTCTTCTACGCTGGGGAGGACGAGGAGGTCGCTGTTCCGCATTAGCTCGGGAACGTCATTGCGGTGCCCCAGCACCTTGACACTTGGATGGGAGAGCATCGGGGAGAGTTTCGTCGCGTAGGCGGTCAAGAACTCCCCCGCTATGAGAAAAGTGCCAGTTTCGGAAGCTGGAGATTTCAGCCAGGCGTCGAGAGCAAAATGAAGTCCTTTTCTGACCGCGCACACACCCACGAACAGCATCCGCAGACCACCCCCGGCCTTCTGCGGCTCGCCGCGCGGATAAAACACGTTCTCATCGAACCCAAATGCGTGTCGCAAAAGCTTTGACCGCGCTACACCCTGATCCACAAAGGTCCGGGCAACGAAATCAGATGGGCACAAGATGAAATCGGCAAGTTCGTACTCCGCCTCTTCCTTTTCCAGAACGTCTTTTCTGTAGTAGTACTCATCTCCCGCGGGCAGATTCATTCCCAGACGGTCGAATTCCCTCTTCACGGTCTCAAACGCAAATCTCGTATGCGCGTTCGGCCTTTCCAGAACTGTTGGAATGCCCAGCCTCGCCGCCGTTTTCAGCGTCTCCAGCGCGGCCACGGGCCAAGCGTGGATGATGTCCACTTGTCCGGCCAACTTCTCGATTCTCCGGGCGACAATGCGATCATGCAAGGCCAGAGCGCGCATCTTGCCCAGGAGTTTGTAGGAGACTCGCAATTTCTTCCACGCCAGTGTGGGGTGCACCTCCACACTTGCCGCCACAGGCCGGTGCAGCACGCCTGGGAAAGCCAGCACGTCCGCTCCCGCCTTAGCCAGGCAATTGACCTGCTGCCAAGCCGTGTAACAGATCCGATCGGCACCGAGCTTGTGCGGGAAGCTATATAAGACCCGCAGCCTATCGCTTGCCACGCTCATTGCGCAACTCCCTTCAGTTGTTCCGCAAAGGCTCTATGCCACAGCTCCAGAGTAACGAGCGAGAGCAGTTCCTTGGAATAGCCCCCAAGACGCGCGTCTTCCGCAATCATGCGCTCTACGCACGCTCTCCTAAAATACCCCCTACCTAGCGTTTCCCGATCAAACAATACATCTGTCATCCACGATTTCATGTCGGTTCGCAACCATGACTCGTACGGCACCGGAAAACCCGCTTTCCTACGCTTTAGAATCTGGCGAGGCAAGCGATCTCTCAATGCCCTTTTAGCGAGATATTTGGTCGTGAACCGGCGAACCTTATAGTTGGATGGCAGAGATGCGGCGAACTCCAAGAGCTCATGGTCCAGGAAGGGGACCCGGAGTTCCAGGGAGTTGGCCATTGTCATCTTGTCGGCCTTCAGCAGCAGGTCGTCCGGCAGCGAGGTCTTGGTATCCACGTACAACATCCTGTTGACCTTGCTCCGGCCTTCTCCATTGTTAAGATATTTTTTCGCGATCCCGACGGAGTGCTCTTTATCCACATACCGACGGAAATCGCTTGTATAGAGCTCGTCGATATGGTCATTAAAGAATCGCGCGGGACTCGATGTCCGGCTGTAGTAGTACGAACCAAATGGCGCATCCAGCAATGGCGCATACTTCGCGATTTTCTGTGAGTTAAGCGCACGATTCGCTCCTTCCAGCGTTCGGCGTACAAGGCCGCGCGCCGGGCCAAGCGCTGTCTTCAGGCGTTCGAGCCACAGAATATTCCTGTAGATCGAGTAGCCGGCGAACGCCTCGTCTCCGCCTTCTCCCGAAATCAGGACTTTGACGTACTCCCGCGCCATCCGCGACACGTAATAGAGAGCCACCGCCTGGGGCTCGCACACCGGTTCCTCCATGTGCCAGATATACTTTGGCATGAAATCGACGAAGTCCTTGGCCGTTATCGTCATCTCATGGTGCTCAGATCCGTATACCTCCGCCGCCAGCCTGGCGTACGGCCGTTCGTCGGCCATGACACCCTCAGAGAAACCGAGCGTATAACTGCTCAACGGAAACTCGGTCTTACCCGCTGCGAAGTACAGCATTGCAGTGGAGTCCACGCCCCCACTGAGAAGGAATCCGACGGGCACGTCGCTGATCATGTGCAACCGCAGAGCCTCGTCGAGTTGTTCCAACAGCTTGGCCTCCGCGTCGCGAATCCCGATGTGCTGCTCCGTAAACTGCAAATCCCAATACTGACGGACTCTGATTTGGCCGTCTTTAACGGTTAGGCAATGCCCGGGCAGGAGCTTCCGAATACCCTTGAACAGCGTTTCGTCCCCAGGAAGAAAATAGAAGGACAAAAAACGATCGATCATGCCGGGGGCGATGTCGCAGACCACCGCGGGGTCGGCGAGAATAGCCTTGATCTCGGAACCGAAGACCAAACACTCCCGGGAGGTCCAATAGTACAGAGGCTTGATTCCGACGCGGTCCCGCGCCAGAAACAGGACCTTTGCCTTATCGTCCCATATCGCGAACGCGAACATTCCACGCAGTCTTTCAACGCAAGCCTCGCCGTACTCCTCGTACAGGTGAACGATCACTTCGGTGTCGGACTCGGTCTTGAAGACATGGCCCTTGGACTGCAGTGTTCGCCTTAGCTGCTGATAATTGTAAATTTCACCGTTGAAGACGATCCAAACGGTACCATCCTCGTTGCACAACGGCTGGTGGCCTTTCGCGAGATCGATAATCGAAAGACGGCGGAATCCGAAGCCAACGGCGCCGGAAACGTAGTACCCTTCATCATCAGGGCCCCGGTGCGCAATTGTGTCCGCCATCGACCTAAGGAGCGCAGGCGAAACTCTGGCTTCCAGGTCCAACATCAACTTTCCACAGATGCCGCACATATTTATTCGTGGCTTCCAGTTATCGTCCGCTATCCGCCGCCCAACGCCACACAGCGCAGCCCACCGACCATTTGAGCACCGCTGTCCACTTCTCGGCCGCCACGCGGACCGAATCTTTGTCCGCAAATGGGAATGCCAGCACGAGAACAAACAAGCGTCCGATCGCACTGCTCGCAATCGCTATACGGTACATCGCCGCATAAAACCGGCCGCGAGTTTTCTCAAACAGATGCAGCATCGCGCCGTACTTCATCGTGGTAGCCCACTGGTTTACCTTCTGGCGCGAACTGCTCTTCCCGCCGTAATGCACGATCTGGGCGCCGCCAACATAGTAATTGGAGAGCCCCAGAGCCTTGACCTTAAAATTAAGATCCAAATCCTCGGCATACATGAAGAAGTCCTCGCTGAACATCCCGGCCTGTTCAAACACGCAGCGCCTTAGCAGCATGCACGCTCCGGGAATGACCTCAACCCTTGCAAGCTCCGTTCCTTCCGAAAATAGGGGAGATAGATCCCACAACGGGCACCCAGGCCAACGAAGCCGAAGATATTCGATATTCAGGATCTGATTGAGTATGGTCGGGAACTTTTGAATCGACGTGGTGGATACAGATAGGTCCGCGTTAAGCAGCTTGCATCCGACGATGCCCGCGTCCGGCAAGGCGTTGAGATGCCGCAGCATGGTATCGATCGCCGGTCCCAGCACCTTGGTGTCGGGATTCAGAAAGAGGACAAACTTTCCACAAGCGTGCTTAAACCCAAGATTGTTTGCGCGTGAGAAGCCGATATTTGTGCCGCTTCTTATGAGCTTGACGGCGGGGAATTCGTCCAGGATGGTCTCGACCTGGCCCTCGGACGATGCGTTGTCTACGACCAGGATCTCGAACGATAGGCCCTGCGTGTTCTCGTAAATGCTGGCAATGCATGGGCGGAGATAGTCCATACAATTCCAGTTCACGCAAATAATGGAAAGTTCCATACTTTGCCTGCCGTTGTTAGTTCGCGGCTGAAGTCGCGGCCCTGGCTGTCAAGCTTCGCGACCGTTACTTCCATATCGTCTCTTTACCCAAGAGACGATTAAGCTGTTGCTTTTGCAGGTAACGAATCAAATCCGCATCGTCTACGCGGGGCGTGTGCGTCAATGCAGCTTTCAGATATCCATAAAAGAGAGCGATGGACCCGACAACATAAGGCCGCCGGATCAAACGAGCGATACACTTCGCCGTGAGAAATGCCGGGTGAGAACCATATACATAATCGATCCGCCCATCCTTTACCAGTCCTCCCCATCTGCCCCACGAGACTCCGGTCGGCCGATGGTGAATAAGGTGCAGGTCTGGAAAGCTACGCGTCACCCAGCCTAGCATGTTCGCCTTGACTTCATCGACGGTGTCCGATCCCGGCCCGACCCACAATCCACCGATCGCCTCCCAACAGGCCCGCCGGAAGATCTTGACACCTCCCCGAACATGAAACATCGGATGACGCTCCAGAATCCTGTTTCCATCCACGTAGTGATAGAGGACACCTCCTCCGATGCCGATTCTTGGGTCGTTCCGGAACTTCGAGATGGCGTTTTCGAAATATGTTGGATCAAACGACAAGTCACCGTCGAGCTTCGACATGAAGTCCCATTTCGGGCAAGTGAGCTTATTGAATCCGTCGTAGAATGCCTCGATGATGCCGCCGCCCCATTTGCGATAGCCGCGATCGGTACGGTGCACGGCGCGAATCCAGGAATAGTTCCGAGCAGCTTTGTCAATAATCTCTCCGGTTGCGTCCTTTGAGCCGTCATCGACGATCACCCATTGCTCGGGTCGAACTGTCTGCCGCGCCATACTGTCGATGGTCAAGGGCAGGTATTGCTGTTCGTCCCGTACAGGAGTGACGACAACGTATGCGCTGGAGCTCATGGAATAACGATCCGGCCGCCGTACGCGGTCGCCTTGCAGAGGGCCTTGCGCTCAGGCCAGGCCCGATCCGGCGCTCACTACTCGTAGCAACGATCGCTGAGGTGTCCGCGAAGGCTTACAGCCTGTTCTCCGCCCGGCCAGGGCATGGCTGCCAGCGGCGTCATCGCTTCGCTTACGACAGGCTCCTCTGCGGCCGCTGAGAGGGGCTGCGTGTCAGACGGAGACTGCAAAATCGGGCCCGTAACCGCCGAAATCATCGCCAGCAGGGCCAGCCAACTGACTCTGGTTTGGTCAAAATAATTTACTCCGAAAAAACCCACCGTATGAGAGAACAGCGCCGCGCCCAGAAGCCAAAGGCACCATTCGCGTCTTCGGTCTCCTTCTACAAGCTTTCTGGCTTTGCCTATTCTGCCAAAACAGCGGCTGATCATGACAATGAATAGAATTAGTGCAGCCAGTCCACCGGTCTCGGCGACGTTGACAAACTGGTTCTGCGCATCCCATAGGTCCCACCCCCAGCTACCAGTATCCTTGACGCCGATCAGCCACCAATCGGTGAAATGCCTGATGCATTGATCGATCACCTCCGCGCGGTGATATCCGGAGGATCCGCCTGTCAGGTCAATGTGAGCGATGACGAACCATACCGGCGCCTTCATCACAACGGCCAGCGCGGCCAGGGCCGCTATAAGCGTCCAACGGGCCATGCGCATTTTGCGGCGGATGCGCCAGAGGCAGACGCCCAACAGTCCGGCCACATAGGCTAGCAGGGGAGTCGAGGAATTAGACGTTATCGTCATTACAGTCGATCCGACGATCCCGACGAGGCCGATGAATTTTGACGCTGCGCTTCTCCAAAGGAGCATAAATAGCGGCAAAAGTGTTGCGCCAAATGCGCCTGCGAGAAGTGTGTGCTGAAATACTGCTTGAGAGCGAATTTTGCCTTCCCGGAGTTCCGGCGTTGCGCGGTTGCCTCCAATGAACGAAAAAACATTTATCAGTTTCACTTGTTCAACGACCATGCATACGGCTAACACCAGCGAAATCAAGGCGAGACATTTCAGGACGCGAAAAGTGTCCTCTTCGTCGCGGATGAAAAACCTCAAAAGAACGTACGTACCTAGCGTGTCCAGCAGGACGCCGAACTGGTTGATCCACGATGGCATGTCTCGAAATAGAAGCAGTACGGCAACTGTCTGGCAGGCCGTGCACCAAAAAAAGGCACTGTCGATCGAATTATAGCCTGCAGCCAATACACGGCCTTTCGAATTAAGGGCGGCGCTCGCCAAACGCAGCAGCCCGGCGATAACGACGATCCGCCCTACGTAGAAGTGCGCGCCGGCTATAACTATCCCCTGTCCCAACGGCACCAAAAAGGTGATCAGAAGAAAGGGCCAAAGTACATACCTCCGGGGCAACGCAATTATCAGGACGAGCGCAAGGATCAACGCCGCCAAGACAACTGGCTGAAGCGCCGTATCCGCTACACCGCCGCCGAAAGTTCGTGCGTGCTCAGGTGGCATTCGTCCAGCCTCGCCGGCTGGTTTCAACTCTTCCGGAAAATCGCGTGAATGCTCTCACCGTCTCCCGCCATCCCCGCCAGGACGCTTAGTGCGGGAAAGAGTGTCAAGCGCGCGGCTTTGCGCACAATTCTAACGGGTAGTCGCGGCTCTGGAGCTTTTGCGAGGGGAACACGTACGATTCCCATCTTGCGCAACAGATCGTCCACGATATATCGCGCGCTGGCCTCGATAAAAACCTCACGATCGGTGGCGATCGACAGTTCCTGAAGGCCGATCGATTGAGCCAGCGCCCGCAGGGACCTCGGCGAAAAGTGGTATAGATGCCTGGGCAGTTCAAGGCCGTACCAATACGACCTGAATATGTGCGCGCCGGCAGAGTCTATGTTCGGCATCATCGTGAAAAACACTCCGCCCGGCTTCAACCAGTCGCGCACCTTTGCGAGAACCGCCCGAGGTTGATAGAGGTGCTCAAAAACATGAAAACAGGTGATTACGTCGAATGTTCCGGGCGCGAAAGGCGCATCGAGAACGTCACCGACAAAAACTTCAGCTCCAGTTCTTCGCTCCGCCGCTTTCGCAACCTCGGGAGACATCTCAACACCGTACATCTTCCACTTCGTCTTTTCGAGCCCGGCCAGGAAGCCGCCATCGCTGCACCCGAGATCCAGAATCGTGCCATTGGATGTGAAGCCTTGCACGACTTCGCAGCGCCGCGTCCAGCGGCGGGGATCCCTCCCGGCCAAGGCCACGGCCCGGTCGTAGTCCGGGCCGTAGTGCCGGCCCATTTCCGGCGGCGGCGGCGGGTCCTCCAACCAGACCAGCGAGCAAGACCGGCAACGAATCAGGCGGTATACTTCGCTGCGGCCGTGATACCGATCCGGCGCCTGCAGGTACTCTTCAATGTCGCTCTCTTCGCATGCGATGCAGCGGCCACCCGGAGCGGCAATCGGTGCGGCACTATCGAGATCTCCGGGGAAACCCTCTTCGGGCGGTGTCGCCACGGAGACGGAACTCGATCTTTCGGTTTTGCGAACCGGCATGTTTCCTCTTTTCCGACTCATCCGCTGCTATCGACTGTGGGAACTCCGCTGGGCGTGCTCGCTGGAGTTTTCCCCACGCCCGAATCTAGCCGGACGCGCAGGCGCCGGCGGCCCAGCGTGGCAACGCCGTCAACGATCGTGCGCAGCACTCCTGCCGCAAACTTCTTCGCCAGCATCGGATGCCATGTTTCTGCGAAGCCTGTCAAGTAGCACGTTAGCGCCTTCCGCGGGTGTCCGGATTGCAGATAGTACCAAGCCAGGCTGTTGTATAGACCTGCAATTCCCCGATTGACCGCTGCGACAGCGGCGCGATCGGATCTCGCGAGGGCCTGTTCGCGACGGAGAACCGTCAACAGAAACAGTTTGTCCTGTTGAAGGTACTTCCGGTGAGTGGCGTCGCCCGAACGCCGCTGCGTGGCCATAACTTCGTGGATATAGCCAAAACAGGAGAACCGCGACAGCCGCAAAAAGAGGTCCCAGTCCGTTCCCGAGGGCCACGACTCTGCGAAGGGCACACCGACCCGATTCAGGGCCTCACGTCTGATCACCGCGGCGCTGGGCTTCACGGGAATCTCTTCGAGAAGGCACAAGTGCATGTCGCGCCGGCTGAAAGAATGCTCCACCGCCCCAGGGTGTTTGGCCAGAAGCCCGGGAAACACATGCATAAGCGCCGTCAGGGAAGGAGCCACAGTGACGATCTCGGTATCGCAAAAAGAAACGTCGACTTCAGGATGCGTATCCAGGAAGCGGAGATGGCGCTCCAGGTAATCGGACCTCCAGACGTCGTCGGAGTCCAGAATCGCAATCAACTGACCCTTGGCGGCAGCGATTCCGGTATTGTAAGCCGCACTGCAGCCTCGGTTGCGGTCATGACGAATATAGCGAATACGGCCGTCGTCCATGGCTTCCACAATTTCCCGCGTGTTGTCGGTCGATCCGTCGTCCACCAGGAGGATTTCGAGGTTGCCATAGCTTTGTCCCAGCGCGCTGGCTAAAGCATCGCCGAGCGTATACGCACGATTGTAGGTCGGAATGACGATCGACACAAGCGAGGCCGCGGCTGTGGCAGGCCCGGATGTTCTCGCGAACGTGGAGGGCTCTTCAATGCCGCTCTCGGGCGCAACCGCCGATATCCCCACGACGCTCCGAATTGAGCGCTGCACCATGTCTCGCAGAGAAGAATCGATCGCCAGCATCACTGCAAGACCCGTGACAATACCTATGAGTGCGTCGCCCGCCAGTAGCACAACCGGCGATAGCCAACGAAGCGGCCCAATCAGGTGAAAGGCGAGCACGGCTCCAGCGGCCGCCAAGGACCCAATGACAGAAGTGGCCAAAGCCGACCCAAGGTCGCCGAAGGAGATTCGGCTGATCCGCATCAGAATCCCGAGGAAAACGGGTGTGACCAGGCAGGCAAACAAAATCAGGCGGGCCAGGGCAATCGCTGTGATCTGACGCTCAACCGGGCTATTGTGCGCCCAAATTCCCGCGCCCACAATGAGGAGCGACCCCAGCGTCAATCTAGCCCACTCGAGCGCCGCTAGCTGGCGTGTCCGGGAAAGGGCCTGCAGCAGCGGACCGGTGAAGTACACCCAAACCGAGCACATGCCAAGGATGCACAGCAGCCTGGTCGCGTTGGTGGCCGGCGCCCATTGCGGTCCCAAGACGTTCATCACCGAATGACTTGCAGCGGCCAGAATGCTGAGTCCCGGCAAGGTTACGATGGAGCTGAGCCGAATGCAGTTTAAAACGCTCTTTTTCAGTTCCGCGGGGCGATTCTGCAACCGGGCGAATTCCGGCAGAGAGACCGACTGAATGGAGGTCGTCGCCATACTGACGATGCTGCTGGTTAAGCGATCGGCAATCCGATATAGGCCGACGGCTACCGGGCCGAAGAGAAAGCCCAGCAGGACGGAGCTCGATTGTGCCTCCACGAAAATTCCCAGTTGAGCGGTAAAGTTCCAAATCGAGAAGCCGGTCAGATCCTTTAAGTGCTTCAGGGAAAATTTCGCCCGCGGGCGCCAGGCACTAAGCTTCCAAAGAAGAACCAGCGAGGTCAGATCTCGCGCAATCTGCTGCCCGACCAGCGACCAGACCTTGAAGCCGGCAAGCGCCATTGCGATGCCGACGGCGCCGCCGGCCAGGGCCGCGACATTGGCCCGGATCGACAGGGCCTTGAAGTCCATTTGCCGTTTGAGAATGGCCCCCTGAACGGCGGCCAATCCTTCAATCGGGATGCAAATCGATAGTGCGGCGATTACCTTGCCAGCCTCTGGAGAGTGATTCTCCGCGCCCCACCATCCACCGAAGGCCAAGCTCACTGAAACCAGCAGGAGGCTCAAGGCCAGATCGGTCCAGAATACCGCGTCCAGATGTCCGGCTTCGAGGTTGGGCCTCTGAATCAAGGCCGCCAGGAAACCCTGGTCCAAGAACATCTGGAGGAACAAAATGTACGCCATGGCGATGGCGACGACCCCAAAATCCCGCGGGCCAAGAATCGCGGCCAAGCCTAGCGTGAAGATCGCGCCAAAGGCCCGCTCCCCCCAGTTGGCGGCGTACGCCCACTTGATCGCATTGGAGAACGACCGCTGCGGCGTCTTCTTCGGCAACGCGCCGGTTGTCTGGAACATCAGATCCTTCTTCCAACGGCGATGAACTCGGTAGCCAGCCACGGGTCGAGGACGCCGAACGTCACACGCGCCATTTTCGCGGCCCCTTCCCCAACGACACTCCGGAATCCTGCCCGCCGCATGCCGGCGCTTCGAAACCATCCGAGGACGATCCGGCGCGAAGTCATCTGTACGCCGGTCTCTTCATAACCCCTAAAAATCTCGACACGCCCTTTCCTCCGCATTGCTTTCCAGAGGCCGGCCAGTTGCGCCGTGTTCGGAACCGTTGCGATGGCCACGCCTCCGCGCACCAGGAGCTCTCCAAACGAGCCCAGCACGGCCACGGGGTCTGGAACGAGATGCAATATGTTCGACAGGAGGAGGCAATCGAACTGCCGGCCCGCCAGCTTACCGCGAGCTTCGGCGAAATCGCCCGCCACGATCTCGACACCCTTTGCCTCGGCGCCGCCGGGAATGACAGCGTCCAGTGGCACCGCCGTCACGCGCATATCCTTTTCCGCCAGCCACGCCTCGGTCGCGCCCCATCCGCAGCCGACTGACAGTACAGTCCGCGCGCTGGCGGGAATCGCCTCGATAATGCACGGCTGCACTTCCTCGTAATAACACTTGGAGTAGCGTGCGTCCGGCAGCTTTGTCTCCGTGCTGAGAAGCGACTTCCGGTCCTGTGCGGACCCGCTAATTCTCAATAAGACCTCTACTTGCCGGCGCAATTCGCCGTCGCTCACTCCGAAGCTGGTCCCAACGTACTTATTCGGCAGGTGGTGTAAAAGGAAGTCGTCCAAACGCGAGACGCAGATCAGCTTTTCCATGCCGCATTGCGTGTAGGGGTCGGTCGCAGCCGTACATAAAAGATCGTATTTGTCGCTGTGCGGCGCCACGAGGAATCCGCCCGAATCGATAGCCCGCTGCAACTGCCGCCGGGTCAGCACATAGCATGCCGCATGTTCATTTGTGAAAACAGCCAGTGCGTTCCCCGCGCGCAGCCTGACTGAGCCCGGATCCCAATGAAAATGACCGTGTACGTCGGGATAATTGACCCGGCCGTCAAGCCCCTGCTCGAAACGCAGAAATCCGGGAACCTCGGTCTCCGGCAAGACGGCGGAAACTTCCAGGAACGCACGCAGATTGCTCTCCCGGACCAGCGTGTCATCCTCCGAGTAGATGAACAAATCAAACTCGCCAATGCGGTCCGCGAACAGTTTCTTATGAGCGAAAGGCAGCGACCACGGATTCCGGCCCCGCAAATCCACCGCAACCACCTGGGCTGCCGGCGATACTTTCTTCGGCAGGTTGGAGAGTACCACGACATCCACGCTAAACGACATGGATTTGTACTCGCTGACCAGCCGGGAAAGATAGCGATCGTTCCCGTTTCCATAGCTGGCAACCATCGCAAGAACCTTCACCTTAAGTACACACGCTCTCTAGGCCGGCCCCAACCACGGGCGGGACGGAATGGCCGCTCTTGTAACTGAAATGCGACTTCAGCCTCATGATCGGCGCTTCCACCAGGCGATAGCTTGCCATCGCCACTATCAAATTGACCGATAGGGAGCTCGCAACATAAAATAGCCCGCCAAGCGCCGCGGAGTGCACGCCGGCTACAAAGAAGCTCTTCATCGGATGAAGGGCAACCGACAGCGGGAGATGATAGAGGTATAAGCCATAGCTATACTTGCCGCACGCGCGCAACGGGGAAAACGATAGTAGCCGCTGCAGCCACGAACCTTCCCGAAGTGAGAGCAGCAACAACGCTCCGCACGCAATCGCTATCAAGGTACACCCCACGGTCCCTATCAGAGGATCTTCCGCAGCCTCCGTCCGCCGACTGATGCAGATCGTCATCAAAAGTGCGACGGCCGAGGCGAGTGCAGGAATCGCCCATCTATCGATGCGCGCATGTAGTTTGCCTCTTACTAAGATGGCCAAGGCGGCGCCAATCGCAAGGGCATCCATCCGCGCAGGCAGGAATGCATAAGCCCAAGTGGGATCTATCTCGGGCAGGGCGCGAATTACGATGCGAAGGACCAGCGCGGCGGCCCCCACGACCGCGCAAGTCCGCATGATGGCATCTGAATTCCGCAACCGGGCAATCGCCCAGGGCCAGATCATGTAAAACTGTTCCTCGGCGGCGAGCGACCAGAGGTGAGTGATCGCTAGCGGTGCCACAAGGGTCAGACTTGGCCAGAAAATTGCCGCCGGATATCCCAGATAGAAAAGAAAGAACAAGTGTCCAAGATGCCAGTGTACCCCGAGAAAGGGCGCCAGTATTGCCAAGAGGCCGGCAAACAGGTAGTAGACTGGAAAGATCCGGAGTATCCTCCGAGCGTAGAAGTTCCTGTAGTAACCAGTGGTCCCCTCGGTATCGTACAGGATGCCCGTTATCAAGAATCCGGATAGTACGAAGAAAAGGTCGACTCCCGTCCAGCCAAGCGCGAACAGCGCCGAGGCGATTGATCCGAATGCCGAGCTCGCATGGATGCTTGCGCCGCGCGCGTAGTGAAACATAAACACCGCGAGAATCGCGATCCCACGCAACCCGTCGAGTGCGGGAATTCGGGATCCAACGCCGGGCGCGATCTTTGGGCGAGGCGGCAAGGGTTCTGCCGCACTCGCGCCATGAATAGGTTGAGCCACAAGGCGTCGGAAGAGAGAATCGAGGGACGACGCCGCGAATCGAGTCCCAGCGCCCGACAGAAACCGCCAGTCGCGGCCGGCGGCCCCTATCCGCCGGTAGATCGAAGCAGCCCAAACTCTACGAGGCGCCAGACGACGCTGTCGGACATACAATTACGCGCCGTCAAGATTGGAGGTCGCGGCGGAAACGGAGTCAGTGCACAGTGACTACGAGACCGGTCGGAGGCAAGACTCCACCGGAAGAATTCGATCCGGACTGGTACGCGCCAATGTCCGGCGTGCCCGGACGCGTCAGAGGCGTTCGCGCCGCCGTGATTGCCGTATGATTTGATGTGTTGTAGGACGCCCCGTACACTGTGTCTTGGCCACATGCCGCTCCCGCTGCGGCGTTCGCACTGGCGATTGCCGAACATATATTCGAAAGGCTCGTGCCGGCGCCAATCGTGCTGCCCCCAGATGGAGGAGAGAAAGCGTAAGCCGAAGTCTCCAGATAACCTTGGCTGGTGGCGGTTGCCGGCGTCTGAAGCAGGTCGGTTATTTGCGGGCTACCAGCCGGGTTCGCGCTAGTTGTGATCCACTGATTGTTTTGGTAGGTGCATCCGGCGTAACCGCTCGGACATGGATTTGTGCATGAGTAGGATATGGACCAATCCGGACCACAGGACGTTGTGTTGTTGAAGATCTTTATGCTTCCGCAGCAGCCATTGCCGCCTGTAAACAGCCCGGCCCAGACGTTTTGAATTGTGTCGTAGATCACATTGTTGAACACGTATTCAGCCGTACCGCTCTTGGGAGTGTACTGATCAAATAAGCCAACCGACCACTGGCCTCCTGGAACCTTCGCATTGGGATTGTTCATGTGCCGGATGACGTTGTTATACGAGAGAGTCGCACCGTTTACCGGGTTTTCATCCAGGCACTCTATGGCGTTCGTGTGGGCCGAGGGGTTGATGCTCAGCCGGTTGTATTCCAGTAGGTTGCCCGACCACTCGGTACACTCTCCAACAAACGAACTTGCCACATAACGGAGAACGTTGTTCCGCCAGATGTTAGGAAGCCGCCAACCTGCGATGGCGCTCGTGACGCAGATCTGGTTGTTGGACTCCGTGGCTCCGCAATCCCCGTACGGGTTCAACTGCGCTTCGACGGTATCGGACCCATCCACCACGTTGTTTTGCGCGAGGCACCCGGTACAGGAACCCTCCACGCCCGCGAAGATATATCCGAAATCGATCCCAATCTGCACAACACAGCCCGTGCAGAGGCTGCCTAATGTGCTGCTGTTCGTCACAATTGTATACGGGTTATTTCCTGAGATCGAGGTCGCGATGGGTCCATTACTTTGGATCGGCCAGTAACCAAGCACCTGCACCGCGACTGGAGAATGGAGCGAAGCCCATGCCGCGGCCGGAACGTGGGGAGAGTAGGAGTAGGGAACGAAGTTGGTGATTGTGTTGGAGCCAGCCGCTACGTTGCCTGTGCCAATAGCAAAGTACGGATTTACCCAGCCATGGACATAACAGTTCTGGACGATGTTGTTATTGTTCGGATCGCCGCCGCCGAAATCGAAGGTAGTCACTTCGTCGTTGCCGTAGCCGTCGTTGTGGAGGACGTTGGTCACCTCGAAGTTATCGAAGGTGTTGTACGACATATTTCCAACGACCACTAATCTCTCCAGGTACGTGTTGCCGTGGCTAAAATCGGTGGCGTCGGGATTCAGGATCGGCCGATTCCATGCCGTAGAACATCCCGACACCGTGGAATCCCACCATGTCTGATCGACCCCATAGTAGATCGGGCTGCCGCTGGAGCCGTTGTACTTGGGCGTCCAGGGAAAAGCGGCGTTGTGCCAGGTGACGCAACCCTTGAGGATCACGCTGTCCCCAGGCTTCAAGACTGTCGAGTTGCAAGTATTCGCGCAACTGTACATGCCTGGTGCGTATTTCCACGGCGTGGATTTCGACGTGCCGTTGTTCGAATCGCTGCCGTTCGTGTAATCGACGTAGTACGTTGCCGCGAACGCGTTCGAGCCAAGGAGCATGAAAGCTCCCAAGGCGGTGACGCACAAAAGCTTCATCACCCAGATTATACGTTGCGGCCCCAAGCTGAGTCCAATTGACCTTAGTTATAAGAACGCCCTGCTAACCTTCGGAAATCAATGGGTATTGAGCAGGACCTGCCCGATCGGCAGCACCCTGGCGCGCCGTTCGACCGCCAGCCTTACAACGGCCTCGAACTCGCCGGGTGTGCATCCGAACGGGGATGGGCTATCGGCTACGTCGTGGGTATAGAAAATGAGCCAGCCACGGCACTGTTCGTTCCGCTCCAGGAGCGTATGGATGCCTTCCAGATCCCAGGACCGGCTGTATAAGCTATTGGCCCGCAAGAGGTTCAGGTCGACTGGGGACTCGTTCACGCCGGGGACGATCCCCCGGCAGCTCGACATCCCTGCGCCCACCCTCGGCTTCGCTCTAAACGTAACGTGTCCATAGGGATAGGAGAATTGATGGGGCCTGTCGGCGCCGGCCACCCGCTCCACGGCCTGCTTGCCCTTCCAAACATCCCCCTCAAACCCGCGCAACGAGGATCTGCGGCAGGAAAGATGTCCAAAGGTATGGCTGCCCAGTTCGTGCCCGTCTCGAAGCAGACTTTGCAGATCTTCGGCGCAGAATTGCCGGCCGAGGTCGTTAACCTGGTCCATCAACCCCATGGCGGCGTAGAAAGTTCCGCATGCGCCGTAGCTCTTCAGAATAGCGCCGCCGACATGCAGAGCCGATTGGGGGAAGTCGTCGAAGGTAAACGACACCATGGGCTCCGACCCGTCCAGCGGCAGTTCGCGCCGGTTTGAGGCCGAGAGGGCTCCCGATCGAATTCTACCTAGAAAGTGGCGCACAGGCATGCGCGGTCGACTGCGCAGCGCATCCATCTTCCACAATTCGAATAATGCCGTCATCGGGAACGACGCGCTCGTGGCGGAACACCAACGACGTTACGCCGTCGCGCTCGGCCACCTCGTCCATCCCGATATCCTGGAAGACCCGGCCGGAAGGGGCATTCCGCGGGGTTTTGCGGTAATTCGCCCAAAAGTCGGAACCCGTAGCGTCAATGTACTTCCTGAGGAGATAAGCAAGAAAGGCGTGCTCGACGCGCTTGGCCTGAATGCGGCAACTGAACATCAGGTCGGTCATGCGGGGCTCACGGGAGTCCACGACGGAGAATCCCACGATACCGTAGCTGCCAAAACGATCCCGGCAACTGATGACGTACGTGTCGAGGTGCGGCGTGGCGGCGATCTGCTCGAGCAACCTGCGATCATAGCGGTTGCCGGAAAAGTTCATCTGGTTGGTGCGCTGCGTGAGCTCGTGAACACGATCGAGAATCGCCCTAGAAAGCGATTCGATCTGCATTTCGAGATCGCAATCACGCAGAAACGCAAAATAATCGCCGGCGAAGCCCCCCGCCGCGCCTTCACGTACCGCCGCCTGCCGGTACATCCGGCGGCGATTGGCGCTTTCTTCCGTAACCGGCGCCTGACACTCGGGCAGATCCGGCAGTTCGCGGAAACGGCCGGCGCGCAGAACCTTGACCTCAGGACAGGCCGACCGAACCTGGGCGAGTTCGAAATCCGAGTCGTCCACCATCACGAGGGTGTCGATACCGATGTTCAGCCTGTGTGCGATGGTCTTGAGGGCATCGCTCTTGGGAGACCAGGAGATCTGGGGATGCAGGAAATAGTCGTCCAGAGAGTGCTTCTTGACAACCGCCATGGCCTCGTCAAAGTTATTCTTGCTCGCGATGGAGTGCAGGATGCCCCGGCGATCTAGTTCCTTGATTACATCGACGATCCCGGGCTTGAGCGTGAGCCTTTCGGCCCCGTCCTCCACCAGAGTTCCTTCCCATAGAGTATTGTCAAGGTCCCAGACGATGCACTTTACGGGAGTTTTGCCACCGGCTTCGATGACCGGCTTCGCCGCGCATTTCACAAAGTCCATGAGCCCGAACAAGAGCGGCGTGTCGTCGGGAATCTCATTGGGAACAATCTCGACACTGAAGGGGATATGAAGATCGAAGGTCCTGGCGATCTCCTCTGCCGGGATCTCCTCGCGGTGAAAGCCCGGGAACACCTGTATCAGCTTTTGATATGGCAATCGGGTGAGGCCATCCGACGAACGCATCGTGAGCGAGAGGCCGATAGCACGTTCGCCAGGGTTGTAACATTCGATCACAAACAGGTCAGGCGCCTCCGAAGATGGTCTCCCATGAGCCGCGAGGCGCTTCTTCCAACTGTACCGCTTATTTGTTGCAAATCTCCGGACCCGGCCTGGAACCGGCAGATGAATCAGAGTAGACCCGATTCTCCGGTCGCGCAGCTCCAAGCGATCGGCTTGCCCGACGGTTAGCAGGCGAACATTGCCCGGCGCCCACAACTTCCCCCAGCGCTTGAACCGGATCTTGAGCAAATAGGAGTTCACAGCACCCGGACAGTCAAGCCGGACCATGCCATCCACGAAACGCCGGCATCGGGCATCCTGGCGGGGACTGTAGAGATCGCAGGTGGTGTAGCAAGTCGGCCAAACACACTCAGTGCAATGTTCACCCCAAGGCAGAAGCGTCCTGGCTACAACCTTCGCGCGGAACTCCCGGAATTTCTCGACGACTTCAACGGGGAAGTGAGAAATCGCCTCGATTCCGCTGTTGGCTTCGGTCTCGTACATGCCGATTCAACTACTCCCGTTCACTCAAGTAGCAGGCGCCACTTCTGGCTCCAAGGTACGGGCGATTCCGCCTGGAGACTCGATACCTTGGGGCGTCTGGGCAGTGCGACTCACATTCTTCTGCATCGCTCTGGTAATCACGTCGAGAATCCGTCCGGCGCTCTGGCCGTCCCACCGTTCCGGCGCGGCGCCCACTCGCCGCGGTGTGAGTTGCCTTCGAACCGCCTCGCGGATGCCCTCCCGACTCAGCCCCGATAGCACATTCGTACCGGCCGTGATTGTGACTGGGCGTTCGGTATTCTCCCGGACCGTGACGCAAGGCACGCCCAAACACGTAGTCTCTTCCTGGATACCCCCGGAGTCCGTGATCACCAGCGCAGCGTTCTGCATCAGTTGAAGAAAATCGAGGTATCCAAGCGGCTCGATCAGTTGAATCGTACCGCTTTTGCCCGGCGGAAGTGCACCGTTCGTTTTCTGCCGGACCCGGTCAAAACTGAAATACCGTTCGAGACCGTGCCCGCTAATGCACTTCTGAGTCCTGGGATGTGCGGGAAAAATAACGGGCCATTCCGCTGCCAACTCTCTAAGCCCCTCCAAAATCTCCGAAAACACAACGCGGCTATCCACATTCGCGGGACGGTGAAGCGTAAGTAAGGCATAGGACGCGACAGGACAGACGGCGCCCTTGTCGTGAGCGTTACTTCTAAGCCCGAGATCGTCGAGGATCGTGGATGCCTCTGCCCTGTGCTTATAAGCCAGCAGCGAGTCGATCATTGTATTGCCCACAAAGTGGACTCTTTCGGAGGGCACGCCTTCGCGGGCGAGATTGCTCAAGCCGCTTTCCTCGGTCACGAAGAGCAGGTCCGAAAGCTGGTCTGTCAGAATGCGGTTGATTTCCTCAGGCATCGTCCGGTCGAAGGACCTCAGACCGGCTTCCACGTGGGCAATGAGCGGCCGCGTGCGGGAGCCATCGGACGACATCTTCGCCGCCACCAGGCTGCAGGCCAGCGTCGAATTGACGTCGCCCACCACAATCAGAACATCGGGCTTCTCCCGAAGCAGAACCTCTTCGAACTTCCGCATGATCTCAGCGGTCTGGACCGCATGGGACCCGGAACCCACGCCTAGATGAATGTCTGGCTCGGGCAGGCCCAGATCTGAAAAGAAAGCGTCGGACATGAGCCGGTCGTAGTGTTGCCCGGTGTGTACCAGCACATGCTCAATCAGTCCCAGCCCGGTTTGGAGGCGTTCAGGCGGCTCGCAGTGAAGAAAATCCTCGTTGTGCTTGCTGATTGCGGCAACAATTGGCGCAGCCTTCATAAAGTTCGGCCGCGCTCCCACAACGCTCATGATTTTCATTTTGAACATGGTTGAACCGGCATGCGTGTGGTGTGGATACAGTTCCGCAGGTCAGCGCTTGGTGGCGACTTGTCCCACGGCACAAGGCAACTCAGGGGCGACGGGACCTGCGGCTTCCCGGCCGGCGAAGGCGTATAGCAGCCAGCCGAGGTGGTACGGGCGACATTCGAAAGTCGTCTTAAGATCTTCAGCGGACTCCACGCCGTTTGCCAGCCCGACGACGCTACGGGCACGGCTGGAGATCCTCTGATACCTCCTGCCGTGATAGACGCTTCTCCAGATGATGTGGTCGCCTGGGACGTGCAAGTCGCAACCTAGCTCGTTGTGCCCGCTTATCCACCGCAGCCCCCTGTTAATAGGTTCGGTGAAATCGACTTGCGTGGCTTCGCCGAGCGCAAATAGGGCCATGGGGGCCATACCGTCCTGATGGACGGAGTATACGGGATACCTCTCGCACACTTTGCCGGTCGCGGAGTTATAGTGCCACCACCACTGCCCCAGGGGACCCTGGGCCTGACATATCGCTTCCGCACATGTGCGTGCCGCTTCCAGCGCCTCAGGCGCCCGATATGCCTCGGCGAACTTCGTGAGGGCGTAAATCGGGTATACCTGGTCCGCAAAACTGCCAATGTGCCCTCTCAATGCGCCGGCGAGACTCCGGTTCCGCGCGAGGTGCCCAAAGATACCATGCTCGCCTTGGTTCTTATTTAACAGGCCGTACGTACCGGCTGCCAAGTCCGTCAGCTCCGGCAACTCCCCGGGCCAAGCCAGGCGCGCGTGCGCGATACCGGACAAGAGCCACGCCAACTCCATGGTTCGCCCTTCGCGACCTTCCCGAAACCGTTGTATGGCGCCCTTAGCGTCGACGCTGGCGGAGGCCTGCCTCAAACGCTCAGGCCACAACAAAGCACAGCTCCAGAGCAATAAACCAAAATCGCCGAGGTTCTTGATCCAGCTAGTATCGTCGAGGAGGCGTTCCAGGACCGGCCTGACCTCAATCGGCGACGGCTTGCCCTTCACTTCATACTGGTGCAGTCCAAGAACCGTCATCATCGTGTACCGGTGAGACAATCCCTCCTGAACCAACTCAGATTCGCGCCGCCGGAGGCGATAACAAAACAACTGGCTCTCGCGGTCGAACATCGCTACAAGTCCACGAACCGCCAAATCGTTGAGCTCGCCAATCTTAAGCCCGCCTGAGGTTTTACCGCCTGGATCCAGCATGTCGGAGTATCAATGGACTGCGTGAGTAGATTCCAGAACTGAGACAACATTATCCACTATCGTTCGCAAAGTCCCGCCAGTGTCAGGTGGAAAGCCGGTGGATCGGCTTCGCCGCCGCAGCAGTATCTTACTTTGGACATCGCCAACACTCTCCACAAGCACCAGCCGGCCTGCAGCCGACAGGTAGCGATCCACCGCGCCGATCTTGCCCCGAAAAATACTATAAACGGGCACACCTAGCGCGGCAGCCTCGCGATTCATGGTGCCTCCTCCGCTGATGACAAGGTCGGAGTTCCAAATGAGGTTCAGCCCATCGACGGCGCTTGCTGGAATCAGCATCTTGCCGGTGGCGAACAAACTCGGCCACGATTTCTGAACGGCGCTTTCCTGGCTATGATTGCGCGGCAACATGATCACTTTTGTCTCTGGTATTTCGCGCAACAACTCAATCACAGCGCTGAGGAGCACCTCGCTTTCCGGATTATGGTAATGGGCTTCATTGGCGGGCGGGCGTATGGTTACTACCAGATCGTCCTGTTTGAGTCCAAGGTAAGCTCTTAGGGACGGATCCGGCGTGAACCTTGGAACATATACGTCCTCTTTGATACCCGGGTACTTCATGAGCCGGGCCCTTCCGTTAGTGGCTTTCTCCGCGATCACCTCGGGGGCCATCATCCAGGTGGGATGCAGAACTCTGACGCCCTTGGCGAACTCGTAGTCGAAGATCACAATCGACGGCATGCGCAGCAGCCGTGCCAGCAGCACTTGCGAGCGCGACCCGTGGGACAGAGCGAGATCCGGCCGTTCTCTCAGGATGGTAGGGGCCAACTGGAGTGCGCGCACGCAGAGACCAACTAACTTGAGGATGGCGTGCTTGCCATAGTGGCGGCCTATGGGTTTGCAGGAAACGTGGAGCAGCCTGGCGAGGTCGCACACCTGGAAACAGTCGCGGGCCGTAACCAGCACGCAGTACCCGCGCTTCTGTAGCTCCTCGATGATCGGCGCGAAAAAAGGAACGTGCGGCGAGTTGTCTAGATCGATCCAGATTTTCTTCGCTGCCGCCAATACGCGCGGCTCTGTGGCTGCCATAACGCGAGGGCTCATCGGAATTCGCGAATTGGGCTCGCCAACAACATTCCACGAGGCACTAATAAGTCCCCAGGCTGACGGCCGCGGTCAAGCCGTCGGCAGATCTTTGGGACCCGTAAGCTTCCAACTGCCGGACGATTTCAATCTGTTGGTCATATGCCAGCCCTGGATACATAGGCAACGAAAGTATCTCCAGCGCAACTCTTTCACACACTGGAAAATCCCCGCTCTTGTAACCGAGCGACTGGTAGGCGTTCTGCAAATGTAGCGGGACCGGATAATGGATGCCCGTGCCGATATTCGCGTCCGCCAGGTGCCGTATAAGACCCTGCCGGTCTTGTACCCGGATAACATACAGGTGGTAGACGCTTTTCGCCCAATCGGGCTCGTACGGCGGAAGCTCGAGTAAATTTATCTCGCCAAATAGTTCACGGTACCGGGCGGCGGCCTCCCGGCGGCTTGCGTTCCACGCCGTCAGATGCCGCAGCTTCACCCGCAGAATGCCGGCCTGGATTGCATCCAAACGCCCGTTATAGCCTTCCATTTCGTGATAGTACTTGCGAGCTTGGCCGTGGTCGCGCAGCATCCGGACTCTCCGGGCCAGATCCCCATCGTTGGTAGTGATGGCCCCGGCTTCCCCGCAGGCGCCCAGGTTTTTGCCCGGGTAGAAACTGAACGCCGCCGCGCGCCCCATGGATCCCGCCTTCTTCCAGCGATTGTCGCTAGCCGAAAAGTACTCGGCCCCATGCGCCTGGCAGGCATCTTCGATCACGCTCACGTGGTAGCGCCGGGCGATCTCCAAGATCTCGTCCATGTCGGCCGTTTGCCCGTAGAGGTGTACCGGGACGACGGCCGCTACGCGTCTGCCGCTGCGCTTGTGGACGGTCCGGCCATCGGCCCGGTCGACGGTGCACTGGACCTCGAAATACTCGCGCAGCGTCTCGGGAGACATGTTGTACGTGAGTTCATCGATATCCACAAAATCCGGACGCGCGCCAGCCTGGGAGATCGTCTCGGCAGTGGCTATGAAGGTGTTCGGAACCGTGACGACGATGTCGCCCTGCTCAATTCCCGCGGCCATCAGAGCGAACCTCAACGCATCCGTACCACTGCCCACGCCCACGCAGTGCTCGGTACCGCAATATTTCGCGAAGTCGCGCTCAAATTCCTCTACCATTGGACCGCCGACAAATCCGCCGGTTTCCAAGGCGGCGCTGAATACGCCGACGAGCTCGTCTCGCAGCTCCTGGTGGACGGTAACAAGATCTAAAAACGGAATCGTAGTTGTACGTATCATTTTTCGCCTCCGATTGATGTGGCTGTAATGTCTCTTAGCTGGCGCGCCGGATTTCCCGCTACGATCGCTCTCGCGGGAACATTCCTGGTAACGACGCTTCCGGCGCCCACAATTGCATTTTCGCCAACGGTTACTTTCGATAAAATGGTGGACCCCGATCCGATCGATGCGCCCTTCTGGATCAGAGTGGTTTCCACCCGCCAATCTGCTTCAGTCTGTAACTGCCCATCCGCGGTAGCGGCCCTCGGGTAAGTGTCGTTGATGAAGGTCACGCCATGCCCGATAAAGACCTCGTCTTCAATCGTGACCCCTTCACAGATGAACGTGTGGCTGGAGATTTTGCACCGCTTCCCTATTTTCGCGTTTTTTTGAATTTCTACGAACGCGCCGATCTTCGTCTCATCACCCACCTCGCAGCCGTAAAGATTAATGAATTTCGACAGCTTTACGTTCTTCCCCAGCCTGACGTCGTCCGCGATCGACCGGTACTCGTTCATAGGTCAACGGGTCTGCCGCGGTCCTTCACGGATCGGTCGGCCGCTTCGAGCATTTTCACTACCCGCCAGCCCGCCAGCCCGTCGTTGAAGGGCCTTTCGTTCTTGGTGATGCATTCTGCAAAGTACCGGGCCTCTGCCGCCAGCGCTTCCGTCTGCTCGATCTTCGGCGCCCACATGTCTCCCGTACGGTAGCTCACAAGTACGTCATAGATGTTGTCGCCGCTGGTGATGTTGACGCCTTTGTCGTACGTTTTGATCTTTTCATCCGCCTCCAGGTCGTTCCACACCACCATCTTCTTTTCCCCTCCGATGAGGGTCGTCCGAATCTTGACAGGGGAAAGCCAGTTCACGTTGATATGGGCGATCATACGATCGGCGAAGTGGATCGTAATATATGCCAGATCTTCCACGCCGTTAAGGTGTACCTGCCCCGTAGCGGTTAGAGCTTCCGGCTTCTTCTTAATCAGATAATCCATGATATACAGGTCGTGGGGCGCCAGGTCCCAAATGACATTGACGTCGTGCTGGAAAAGCCCCAGATTCACCCTGGTCGAGTCATAGTAATAGAGCTGGCCCAAAGTTCCATCGTCGATCAGTTTCCGGATCATCTTTACCGCGCCGGTGAAGAGGAACGTGTGGTCGACCATGATGCAGAGGTTTTTTCGATCCGCTAACTCGATCAACTGCTCCGCCTCGGCGGTCGTCGCCGTAAAGGGCTTCTCGACGAAGACGTGTTTCCCATTCTCCAGCGCAGCCTTGGCGAGCTCGAAATGCGTCCAAACGGGCGTGACCACCGCCACCGCATCCAGATTCGGCGACAATATGGCCTCGCAAGGGTCGGTAGTTACATGCACATTGGGATGGGTTTTTGTTGCGCGCCGGAGGGCCTCTGGCCGCCTGTCGCAAATCATGCCGAGTTCACAGCCGTCAACGTCGTGAAAGTTACGGGCTATTCGCGGCCCCCAGTAACCGTAACCGATGACACCAATGCGAATCATAATGCGTTTTCCGTTTGTTGCCTGTAAAAGTCGCCCAGCCCGGTCAGTATGCGCCGTCACCTGTGAGGACGGCGCGGGGTGTCTTGAAGAGGATCTTGAGATCCATGGACACGGACCAAGACGTGGCGTATTTTAGGTCCAGGCGAACCATTTCGTCAAAACCGACCCGGCTGCGGCCTTCCACCTGCCACAGACCCGTGATGCCGGGCTTAACGGCCAGGAGACGGCACCTGTGCCAAAGGTCGTAGGACTGGAATTCATATGGAATGGGCGGCCGGGGACCCACCAGCGACATGTCTCCTCGCAGCACGTTGATGAACTGTGGCAACTCATCCAGACTGGTCCGGCGCAGGAACCTTCCGGCGGGCGTGATTCTCGGATCGTCTTTTATTTTGTAAAGGCAGGCGCGCCCGTCTTTCTCTTGGGAACCGTTCTTTCCCGAGATCAGCGCCTCGACGAACTCACGGTGAATTGCATGGTCGCTGGCCGCATGCATGGACCGGAATTTGAGAAAAGTGAACTTCTTGCCGTACTGCCCCAGCCTGGTCTGCCGAAAAAGCACCGGCCCCTGCGACGTGAACTTAATTACGGCGGCGATGATCACGAACAGAGGCAGGCAGACCATCAGCGCCAGAAGGCTGCCGGCGATATCGATGAATCTCTTCACCAGGTGGCGAGACTTTTTCGTGTCGGGCTCGTGCATCAGATCCGGATACAACCGAGAATCGACCGCACCGTCCGGTTCGCCATTCTCCCAATCGTCGGGAAAGATGTGGAAGGAAAGACTGATCTCGCGGAGGTGCTCGATACCCAGCGCGCCACCGAGCGCAGTGCTGACTTTGATTAAGAGAGCATTTGCGATGTTTCCATCAGTCGTGCCGATCTCGGTGAAGATGACTCCGATGACAGATCCGGCCGTATACCATCCTTTGGTGTCCGTCTCCCGGGTGGCATCGGACAGCGCAGAGAGGATCCGCTCGAATATCTCTTCTTTGGGCCCGCCTCTCAGCAGCTTGCCGATCTCCAGAAGCATTAGGACAAAACGTCTGCCGGAACGTTCCGTTCGTTTCCGCTCTAAATAGAGCATTCTCCTGAAGGCCTCTTGCGCGAGGATTCCACATCCTGAAAACTCGTCGCAGGGAATACCGCCGTTTGAAGTGGCCCGGGAGTCGCCGTTCTGGCGAAATATCCTCCGCACATTCTCACTTATCTTTTTTTGGTTGTTTGATTTGCCCACGGCATTCTCACTTGCGATTGCGCATCCATGCCTCTCCCCAGGCTGGCGGCTCGCTCTTGTCTGACCTTAAATGGCATGCTACGGGTGTAAACCGGGCAGCCCACGGAAACACTTCGGGGCTGACTGGCAACACGGAGCAAAAATCCGAAGCCTCTGACAGTCCGGCAGCGGATATTGGTTGGCCCAATTTCATGGTAATGGTCTACGATGAGCTCTCTCGTTATGTGTCGGGTCCCGGCCGGCGATTACAGCGGCGGGCAAATTCGAGTTTCCGTGAAGCGAGGATGCTGGCCGGAAGGGAAGCCTCGCATCGGCAATCGGAGTGTGGAGACGATGCATTCGTCGGGACTTGGCCGCCTCAGCGTCCCATGGCGAAGTCGTTGGACGCTGCTTCGGATTACTACAGCGCCACGCTACGCCTCATCTGGCAGTTCCTGTGGCACCGTTTCCAGATCCGGTGAGCATTCCCCGGCCCCCGCACCAAGCCGCTTCGTATCGACCGACGTCGCAGTCGAAACACCGGTCCTGCTTGGGCCGTTTTGGCTCACAATATCCGTCAACCAATCCACTTTCTGCTGCAGTGAGTCGATTTGCATTGCCATTGAGTGAGCTTCCGCTGCAAGGATCACGGATTTATGGTTCGTTATTACTCTGCGCACAAAATCCGACACACTCTGAGCGCCGTGCTCCCGGCTGATCCGCTGAAGCTCCTCGTACTCTTCCTGAGAAACCCGCGTAGCGACGATTCGATCGCGTTTGATGAAGTTCACTTTACCGATGGCCCGGTATTCCGGACCCTCCAAGATATGCCTGCCTAGACGGCAGTTAGATAGGCAACAGGACTGACCGGCCGCACCCAGAGGCGATCCACTTCGACGGCGACCGAGCGTTTTAGTAGATCGATGGAAATTACTAAACGGTTACTGCCCTTCTCACAAAGGAAGATCCCTTCAAGGCCCCGCAGCGGGCCTAACTCCACCCGCACCACTTCCCCTCGCTCCAGGTACGGCCATGGACTCACCGGCAGACCCGAGGAGCAACTTGTTCGAATTCCGGCAATCTCTTCCTCGGGAATCGCCTCAGGCACCCTGCCTCTGCTCACGACTGAGAACACGCCCGGCGTTATTAGAATCGGGAGCCTGTGGAATTGATCGAAGCGGCAAAACACATAACCGGGAAACAGGGGCAGCAGCGCACTCTCTAGGCGGCCGCTGGACCGGTGCCAGCGCTGGTACAAGGGCAAGAACTGCTCGTAGCCTTTCCCCTTTAGCGCAGCCGACACAGCCTTTTCATGCTTCGGCCGCGTCTGCACCGCGTACCACCGGGTGGCGCCGTCGGGTTGATCGCTCAAAAAATTCACGGCCTTGTCTCGATCAAGCTGCTTCGATCTCCGGAGGAACGGCGCCCGGACACTTATGGGCAATTCCGTCGCGTCGCGTTTCGCTGACGCCAAAACCGATCTGCCAAGAGGGTTGAGATTTCCCCAAGTCTGCGTCCCGAAGACCTAGATGGGCAGGCTACCGCCCCATCACTCACATTTGCTAGGTGCCAACCTCAGGGACCTAGTGGCGCTCTACCATTGTTCCCGCACATGTCGAGAACATCCTGGAAAAATTGTTGCACATCCGTTATCTCTTGTCAACGGAGAAATGCCGTGAATGCAAGGCTTTCATAAAGGAACGAAGTCCTAAACGTACTAACAAAAGACCTTAGTACTTTTAGTCTATCCGCGAGGAGAACTCTGTATTCTAATTCGTATTCTCGCAGTCCTCGCATAACCTCAAGGCTTACTCTTCGGGTCTGATCGCAAACGCCATTTGACGGCGTACAAACCGTACAAACATAGACGAGATGTTCAACCTATCGCGGCGGCCGGACCACGTGTGTGCGAACATACGTTTGAAACACCTGTCGGCGACTGGCCCCGGCGCACGCCGCTGGCTTCTGGCCGATTTGCGGGGCAAGCGGCGGAAGAAATCTCGGGCGCAGCTGAGGGCGCTGAACGCCCGGCACGGAGGCTCGCGAGCAATCGCAGAAGTGCCGGGGCAGTCTCGACAAACGACCACTCCTTCATTCTCGAATGGAGCTGGGCTGTTAGGCGCGAGACGGCGGCTGGGCAAGCTACCGCCCTCTAGGGGTCCGGACACCCCTGGAAACAGATCTCTTTCCTCGAAAATCCACTCAGCTTTTCCTTGCGGAATCGAAGGTCAGCTTACGTCAGCGCCTTGATTTTGCCGCGTCCTCAACAGCACGCGCAGCGCCAAACCTATCCATTAGAGGAGAACGCTTTATTAAAAGGAAACCCTTCGCTGGCGCTGGCTCATCGGCGCAACCGGTGGGACGCCTGGACCCGAGCCTTAGTGCAGGATTTGCCGTTGCGGATGCAAGACCTGCAAACGCTAAGCCAGTCGCAAAAGCGCCTTCAACCAACGAGCATTAGGGGGATATTGATCCCCGATGGCCTGTGGCGTCTTGGATAGAAAGTGGTGCGAGCCGCCGTTGCCTCCGCCACCGGTCTTCGTTCGTATGTCAGGCGCAACCGTTGCTATATAGCGCTGGCGATCGCCGCTAGAACTATGCTACTGGTTGGTGCTAAGCACGCCATTTAACGAGGTTTGCCGGGTCATTTCCCGGTTTTTACCGGCGGCAGTTTGGCAAGACGGGCAATGGCTTCGGGCGAAGGGCGCTGCTTCCGGCCCGACTTTACCGCTCATCAGGTTTGCGTTGTACCGCACATTGTACGCCGCAACCCCAACTGGGCCTCACAACTTGTTGATTCTGCGGAGCGAGGCACGCAGAATCTTCGGTTTTACGGCAAGCGGAATTCGTTCTGCGGCAACGGAATTTAGCACAACGGCGCCCGGCACGCGTGATGACAAGAAGGCGATCGGCAAGGGGCGAGCAAACGCGGCTCCCTACTACGGAGACGGGATCGTCGCCTGTACGGGTGGAGACGAATCGGCACTCTGATTGTTGCTGCTGTTCACGGCCGTGGCGACGTAGTAATAGGTTTGGCCGGCCACAACGTTGCTGTCCGTGTAGCAGAAGAGGGCCCCACAGGTCGTCGTTACCAGCGATGAATTCAGCGGCGTGTTGAACGGTCCACTGGACGAACTAGCCCGGAAAACGTTGTAGCCGGCTACGTTCTGAGAAGTGCTGGCCTGCCAGGTCAGGGATACATAATGCGCATTGACTCCCGCACCCGTGAGAGTCTCGGTAACCGGGGAGTTAATCGCCCCATTCGGAGGATTGCTCACAAACGTAATACCGCCAGCGAAGTTACCTGCCGCGAGAGGAGTAAATGTCACGGTAAAGTTAGCGCTCTGTCCTAAAGCCAGCGTCAGCGGCAGCGAAGGCCCACTAAGGCTGAAGCCTGTTCCGCTCACCGTCGCCTGAGAGATTGTCGTGCTTCCTGTGCCCGCTCCCGAGAGGGTCACCGTTTGGGTACTGGGGTTGCCTACTATGACGTTGCCGAAGCCGACCGTGGCCGGAGCGCTGAGCACCGGAAGGAGGCATGCTCCTCCCGGCAAGGCGGCATTGACCAACGCGGTATAGTAGTTGTCGGTGCACCATCCGGAGGGGGCGGTGCATGGCGGCGAACTGTCCACCATGTTGGCCGCCAACTGCACATCCAGAATGTTCACGCTGCCGTCCTGGTTCAAATCGCACGCGCTAAACGAACCGGCCGCTATGAAGGAAACCGTGCTACTACCATACGTGCCAGGAGGGCTCTGGTTCCATTGCGCCGAGTAAGTTCCAGCCGACGAGGTGATGTAATGCGCCCACCCGTTGGTAAACAGAGAAGAATCGTTGACAAAGGGATTACCTGCAACAATGCCCGTCACAGTTGTAGCGACGTCTGCGAGCGTAATTACAACCTCATTCGGTTGCGTAATAGTCACGGAAGCTCCAGAAGGAGTCGCCGTAGACGCTTGGCTGTTGAGTGTCGCTATTTGATCGAGCGGTGCGGCGCCATCGACTCCCGAAAACTCCCAGATCACAACGCTGGCGAGCGCGATGCTTGCGCTCGGGGTGATAACAACGGACGTAGCCCCCGCCGCGGAATTCTTGGCGTACCAAATGTCGTTCCAGTCGGTTTCGGCGGCATCCACCGATCGCGCGGCGCCGGCCTCCACATATGTGTTGCCGGCGTTGTCGGTCACGCTGCCGATCGTGGCCGCGAAGTTTGAGTTGGCAGCCGACTGCCAACCGACGACAATCAGGTGTCCGCTCCCTGTCGCTGGAATCGTACAACTGGTTCCCGGGAATGGGCTTGGGCCGCAGCTCGTTACCTGCACCAGGCTGATCTGCGCCCAGGCAGATGCTGGAAGCAGAAACGCAACTGCGGTTGAGACTGCCAGAAATACACTGCGCATTTAGAAGGGTTCCTTCCGTTCGAATTCTTGCTCCTGTTACGGCCAGCCCCCCAGTTCACCCGATCCCGATACCGCGAAGAACCCCCTTCGTTTGACGCCCAAAAGCAGCGTCGGAACCAGTCGCACTTGGACGGCTGCTCGCACCAAAAGCAAAGGTGCCAGGATTGACGCTGAAATCTCCAGCCGCGCCTCGCGGCGACATCGTTCTCGTCCCTTCACAGGCGTTCTTCGGTCATGCGTCAGATTCGCCTAAACGATAGCTGACTTCCGAGGGCGTTACAAGTTGCTTTTGGTTAGGAAAGAGGGAATCCAAAGCCTCGGGGCCTTCTCCGCCCTGCCAGCAGCTTCTTTGATCTTAATGCAAATAAAGCATCTACGCCAACATGAGAGCCGGCAATGCGGAGCTTAAGCGCAGGCGCTGGTGAAGGCGCTGCTGGGCCGTCGCGTATCACTTTGGGAGGTGGTTGGATTTGACCGCCCGTCCTCACAGTTGGTCCGGCGGCTCCCGTCCTGGGCCGCGATTTCCTCACGGGCGAGGCTTCGTAGTCCTGGCATTGCTGCTCGGTGCCGCCGGACTCTACGGGGTGATTGCTTACTCCGTGAGCCAGAAACTCGCGAAATCGGGGCCCGCATCGCGCTCGATGCGCAGGGCAGCTCAGTCTACCGGGTGATTTTGACGCAAGCCGGGTGGCTGATTGCCACCGGCATCGTCATTGGCTCGGCGTGCTCGGTGGCCGCCGAAACTCTGATCCTCGGCCGCTGTTTGGCGTACGTTTGTGGGATGTGCCGACGTTGGCCTCGGTCGCGGCCGTACTTGGTTTTCGGCGTTCCTGGCCAGCTTCATTCCCGCGCGCCGCGCTGCGTCGGTAGACCCGGTAGACGCTCTGCATGCCGAATAGTCAAGGCTTTCACTGCTACAGACACAGGATCTGTTTTGGTGATTGGTGGGGCAAGCGCTTTCGCCAGCCAACTCTTACCGGGCCGCCGGCTCCTCCAGCCGCAGTTCCGCCAGCGTACCGCTCATGTGCATTTCCTTGCTGCCGCTCGATAGTTGAATCGCCAACCGGCCGTCAGGCTGGGTGGCGCCCTGGCCGGTATAGGTCTCATCGCCCGCAACTAGTTGCAGTTCCGGGAAATGTATTTGCGGCCCCGCCTGCCCCCACACCAGATCGTAAGCTCCCGCGACGCTCTCCAACTCCGGCAGATCCTCCATTTCCAGCCCACGCACCACAAAGGCGCCGGTGGAATGCAGACGCGCCAGCAACTCCATGCCGGTGCCGCTTGACTCGAGCACGGTATCCGCATCCACCTTGCCGGATTTCCACCCGACGCCTGTCGAGTGCGCCTCCAAACGGTACGAGGGGCGGCTGCCGCGCAGGTTGACCGTCAGCGCGCCGGTGACGTGTCCCCCGTCGAAGCGGGCGCGTATGTCCTCCAACTCGACCTTGCTCACGTCCCACAGCAGATGCGCCTGGATGTCGCGCGCCTCGGCATCCGCCAGGCGCAGCGATCCGATTTGCACAGTGGCATCCACGTGGCGATCGGCCAGCCAGCCGGGTATAGGCGTCCGCACCACGCTAAGCGCGCGCGCAATTAATCCGCGGCTGTGGCGCAGGGAAGGCATCAGCACACGTTCCAAATCCGCCGCATCTGCCTCCGGAATCCAGATGCGCAACCGATGCGGTCGCGTTACCTGCGGCGCATATTGATACTCGCCTTGAAAAGCAATCGCGCCGGCCCGCGCGCGGATGCGGTCCAGCATCACCCGGGCGCCGTCGATGTGGGCGGTGGCCGATTGCACTTCAACCGGTTCCGCGAGCCCCGGCAATGGGAACGTGGCGTTGCCGAGCTCGATCTTGCCTGTCCAGCCGGTCTTTTCCGGGCATGCCGCGGGGCGTACAGGGCCAGCGGACGCCGGCGGCGGAGTTGTCCCACAGAGCTGGTAGTGAAGCTGGCCCGTCCAAGTCCCGCTCGAAACCTGCTCCAACCATGGAACTGCGGCCAGTTCGGCTTGTTCGCGTAGGGACGCCACCAGCATGGAATCCGTTGCGATCGTCAGGTCCAAGGACTGCGCCGCCCAGTCGTAGTCGGCTTCCAGTTGCGCCTGCTCGTCCCGCGCGGTGCGGACTAGCGCGGGAACCAGCTTGGCGTGGCCGCCGCCGAAAACCAAACGGGCCTGCTCGGAGCGTATGGGCGGAGAATCCGGAATGGCGACCGAGGCATCGTGGAAATCCAGCTCGCCTTGCAGGCTTCCCTGCCCCGAGTAACCTAACACGCCGTCTACCGATCCGGTCATTTTCAGTTTGGGCGACACTTCGGCCCCCATCTGGCGCGCCACCTCCAGCAGCGGACCGATCGGAAAACGGTTCCAGTTGAGGGCCACGCCCCAGCGCGGCTGGGAGAGATAGTTGGAACATCGCAGCCGCACCGCGAGGGGCAAGGCCTCGCCGCCCGCCGGGCTGGAGTCCACTTCCAGCGTCTGCGCCGGCAGATTGAGCCGCCCGCCCAGGCGAAAAGGCCACCTTTGCCCATACGGCGGCATCAGGTCCCAGCGGTGCACGTCGTCCACATCCACGCGGCCGGAGATGCGGATGTTGTCGAGAGGACCGGTCAGGCGTATGCGTGCGGACACCGTGCCATTGATTCCAGCATCGTTGCCGTGCAGCAGCGCAATGATCTCGCCAGCCGCGCTTTTTTCGAGGCGCACGTCGAGATCCAGGCGGCCCGCGCCGGCCGGCGTCCAGCCGCCCCGCGCCAGCACCCTGCCGAAGCCGTGGGCCGGCTTGTCGGTGCGCGCCGGCTCGCCGGAAAAGTCCACGCTCCAGTCGGCTGCACCCCGCGCGGGCGGCGCGATATCCAGGTCCGTATCCGTGAGATATAGGACGGACTTGCTATCCCCGAACTTGAAGTTAATCCGCCCCGATCGTACGTGCAATTCCGGTATGGCGCGAATCACGGAAAGGTCCAACAGAGCCTGGAAATTCCAGCGCCCCGGCTCCGCGGGACCGCCGGTCTTGGCCAGATTGATGCTGGCTTCCTCAAGCCGGATCGAAGCGAACTCCAGGTGCCCGCCAAACAGCGATGCCAGCCGCGGCACCGCTGCGAGCGAGCCGACATACGCGATAGGCTCGATGCCGATCGCCGGGTCCTCGTGTATCACCACGTTGTCCACCGAAAAACCGGGCCCGCTGAACAGGCTGAAGTGTACCGCTCCCAGTTCGACCTGGCGGCCCAGCGCGCGCTCTAGAGACGCCCGTATGCGCGGGGCGAAGCGGTTCACGCTCAAGTACGGCGCTGCAATCCCCACCACCAACAGCACCCCGGCCAGGATGCCCAGCCACTTCGCCGCGCGCTTCACCGCGGCCTTCATATGCGGTTCTCCGCCAGCAGACTTCGGTACGCCTCCGGATCATCCACGTCCGCCAGGATGCCCGAATCGTCTACATCGAGGTAGGCGATCTCGCCCGCGTACCGTGACACGACTTCCTTCGCCGAGGAACCCGCCGGGAGAGCCAGGAACTCCGGTATCAGAGATTTCGAGAACAGGATGGGATGCCCGCGCCGGCCGCCATAGCGCGGAATGCGGAGCGGCGCACGCTCGCCGGAAGCCAGGAGTTGGGCGATGGTGTCCGGCTTTACCGCCGGATGATCCACCAGGGTGAATAGCACCGCGTCCGCATCCGCGGGCACCGCGCGCAAGCCGCATTGCATGGAGCTCAGTTGGCCGAACCGGAAATCCGGATTCTCCACCAGCAGCGCCTCGCTGGCCCGGCGCATCGTGGCTCGAACGCTCTCCTGCTCCGCGCCCAGCACCGCGATCACGGGCGCACAGTGCCGCGAAAACAGGCCGATCATCCGGTCCAGAAAAGTCTCTCCCTGAAACTCCAGCAGCGCCTTGGGCGATCCCATGCGGCGCGATTCGCCGGCGGCCAGAATCAGTCCGGCGGCGGTCACTTCAGCAGCATGGCGCGCATGGACTCGTCGGTGAACACCGACTTGGAGAGCGCCCGCCAGTCCGATTCCGCGTTCCGCCGCACCGCGATCATCTCGGCCACCACCGACACTGCGATCTCTTCCGGCGAGACGGCCCCGATCTCCAGCCCCATCGGCGCGAACACGCGCTCGAAGCGGTCGCGGGGGATGCCTTCCTTCTCCAGTTCCTTGATCACGGATATCACTTTGCGCTTGCTGCCGATCATGGCGATGTACCGCGCAGAGGTCGTGATCGCCCAGCGTAAAACGCGCATGTCGTCGCGATGCCCGCGCGTCACGATAATCACGTAACTGGTTTCATTGACGGGCAGCTTTCCGAAAACCTCTTCGTATTCCTCCGAGTAAATTTCGCTGGCTTCTGGGAAGCGCTCCCGGTTGGCGAAACTTTCCCGGTTATCCATGATGGTGGTCGAGAATCCGGCCAGGTTCGCCACCTTGGATATACTCTTCGAGATGTGTCCGGCGCCGAAAATAAACGCGCCCGGCACGGGCAAAACCGGCTCCACGAAAACGTCCAACTGTCCTCCGCAAATCAGCCCGTTGTCATAGGCGGCATCCTGCCCGAGATTGAAGGTGAGATGCTTCGGTTGTTCCGTCTCGATCACCTCGCGCGCCGCGTTCCATACTTCGGCTTCCACGCATCCGCCGCCGACGGTGCCGATCATGGAGCCGTCTTCCCGCACCAACAGCTTGGCGCTTTCGTAGCTGGGGATCGACCCACGCACCTGGACAATGGTGGCGATGGCACACTTCTGCCCCAGCTTGCGGAGCCGCAGCAACTCCTCGTAAACGTCCACTCAGGTGCAATTATAACGCGGGGCCGGGTTGACAGACGAAAGCGTCTGTCCCACCTCGCTGCGCAAGGGTTTGCAGCCGCGTGGAGCAGGCGCCTTCGCCTGCCAACCATCCGTTTAGCCGTTTAGCATCTTAAAATACTCGCCCCAGTCCGTTTGGGAGTAGAATCAAGGAGGGCAAGTTTTGCGCCCCGCCGAGGGAGGTTAACCGCCATGCTCAGCACTTTGGCAAAACACATCCGGCACGACGAGGAACTGCTGAAGGCCACTTCGCAGAGTCTGCTGCAAAGCGCCGGCGTCATGCTCCTCTCCATGCTGGCTTTCTTGGCCATCTGCGCCTGCATTCTGCTGCTGGGCCGCTGACCTGCTCCGTTCGCGCCCCGGTATTCGCCATACGACCTTCTAAATCTGCCGTTTAGCCGCTGTGCGTCGTGGCTGGTGGACACGTTCCCGTACAATAACCACCATGGCGGATTTCCAGGTAATACAACCCGAAACTACCTATTCAGGCTCGCGCATCGCGCCCTTGCGCAAAGGACTGCCCAAGATGACCGAGTCGCTCTGCCCGCAATGCACCCACATCCTGCCAGCGCGGATTTTTGAAGAAGACGGCCGCGTGATCATGCAGAAGTCCTGTCCCCTCCATGGCGACTTCCGCGACATCGTGTTTTCGGATGTACGCCTCTACCTCAAAATGGAGGAGTGGACTTTCGGGGACAGCCGCGGCCTGCTGAATCCAGCCGTATCCGATGCCGCCCGCTGCCCCGACGATTGCGGTCTCTGCAACATGCACACCAGCCACACCGGACTGGCGAATATAGACCTGACGAACCGCTGCAACCTCACCTGCCCGGTGTGCTTCGCGAACGCCAACGCCGCCGGCTACGTTTACGAACCGGACTTCGAGCAGGTGCGCGGCATGCTGCGGGTATTGCGCGCCGAGCAGCCGGTGGCCGGGCGCATCGTCCAGTTTTCGGGCGGCGAGCCGACGCTTTATCCGCGCTTCTTCGACGTGCTGCGGATGGCGCGGCAGATGGGCTTCTCGCACCTGCAGGTGGCCACCAACGGGTTGAAATTCACGGACTTCGAATTCGCGCAGCAGGCCAAAGAAGCCGGACTGCACACTTTGTACCTCCAGTTCGACGGCGTGTGCGACGATATCTACCGCCGCACGCGCGGCCGCTCGCTCTGGGAGCAGAAGCTCCAGTGCATCGAAAATGTGCGCAAGGCCGACCTGAAGATTGTTTTCGTCCCCACCATCGTCAAGGGCGTGAACGACCACCAGATCGGCGACATCCTGCGGCTGGCGATCGAGAATATCGAATGCATCAGCGGCATCAGTTTCCAGCCAGTGGCCTTCACCGGGCGCATCTCCCGCCACGACCTGGAATCCAAGCGCTTCACGCTCTCCGATTTCGCGCATGCCGTCAAGGAGCAGACCGGCATTTGCGAGCCTTACGAAGACTGGTTCCCGCTGGCCTGCGTGTCGCCGTTTTCTAAGCTGCTTAGCGCGCTTCGTGGTGAGCAGACCACTACCCTGACCTGCCATCCGCACTGCTCGCTCGGAACCTACCTGTTTGTGGACCAGCACAGGCACGCCGTACCGGTGACGCGCTTCGTGGATGTCGGCCCCATGCTGCAGATGATGGACACTCTGGCGCGCAAGGCCGAACGCCGCCGCGTGAAGCTGTTCTCGAAAATCGAGAGCTGGAACATTCTGCGTAAGTGCTTCCACGAGGACAAGGCACCGGCAGGCCTGACCTTCAAGCTGTTCCTGCAAACTCTGCAAGGCTTGACCGACAAGCGCTACGGCCGCGGCAAACTGGAAACGGAAGGCTTCACCTACCGCACCCTGATGGTGGCCGGGATGCATTTCATGGATGCGTACAATTACGATGTCGAGCGAGTGAAGCGCTGCGTGATCCACTATGCCGCGCCGAACGGGCTGATTTACCCCTTCTGCGCGTATAACTCCGGCAGGGTCTACCGGGACCAGATCGAGCGGCAATTCGCGGTGCCGCTGGAGGAGCCCGACGAAGCCGTCGTGGCGCAGGCTTAAGCCCGGGGCGCCCTCTGGGCCGGGCGAACTTCAGTTCGCCGAATTATGACCGTAGGCGGAAGCCCACGGCAGTACCCACCCAGAAACCCAACGTGGCAAAAGTGGCGATCAGGCGGGGTAAAGTCGAGGATGGGCGCGGGTACCGCCGAAGGTGCCGCCCCGTTTCGCACCCCCGTTCATCAAACCGGACGTGACCGTTTCGGGCATACTGGCCGCAGACTACCTTCTTGGCATGCTGTGCTCACTACCCGGTGGCCGTACCCGTGCCAATGGTGATCGGTTTAGCACGCTCCAGCGCCGGGTTCTTCCGGATTGGCTCGGCCTTCCCCGCTTCAGCGCTCGGCACCCCATCGCGTCTTTCGGGGCCTGCTCAATCTTCACACGCGTTACCGCCTGCCAAGTTGCTCACCCACCTTTCCGTGGACTTTATCGCGGGGTTCCCATCCGGCCAGTTTCCCAACCCGCACCGCGCGCCAACTATCGAATCTAACCATCAACTATTCGAGTGGGTCCTTCCCCCACTAGTAATCTGCCCCGTAGGGCATACAGTGAAGTCCCGCCCACGGCGAGCTTCGGCTCGCCGAATACCGATTGTGGGCTGAAGCCCACAGCAGCATGCTTTCCAGAAGCCCAATGCCGGACGTTGTGGGGCGGGCGGGACCGGGGTTCCGTTTGCGCGATAGGCGAGCAAGGCTCACCCGCGCCGGCAGGAGTGCGAGCCACGGGTCTACGAAACGCAAAAGTCGAACACGTCGTTCCATACGTCCGCGAACGTAGGATCGTCGAATTCCGATCCCGACTTCAGGAGGTCGTAAGCCTGGTACTTCCTGCACGATCCAGGAACGGCTTTGACCAGCCGGTGGTGTCCCACGATGTCCATGTGGTCTCCCGGCACGAGCCGCGTCTGGGCGCCATCGGGCCAGAGCATCGAAGAGGTGTTGACGATGCCGTCGTTATCCCAGAGCTCGATCTGGGCGCCGGTGTGCCAGCGCTCGATCCTGCGCCGCTGAATGGCGCTCACATACTGGATGCTCGCCAGATCGCTGGCGGGCGGCTGGTGGAATGGACCGCCGGCGCAGGCCCGGTAACAGGTGCGATAAACGATGTCGGTGTGCGCGCGCGGGGCCTCGCGCCTGGTGCACTCCGGGTAGGTCGTGGGATTCAGAAGATCCCACTGCGGCGCTTCGACGCCCGAATCGAACACAAAGGGGCTCCTGCCCAGCGTGGCATACGACCGCGTGCTAATCCGCTGCTTCCGCCAGAGGTCTTTCTCGTGGTCGCGCCTGCCGCCGGGGAAGTGGGCCGGGCTGGCGGGATCCTCCTCCGCGTTATTCGAAGCGAGATCGTCGATCGCGCCGAAATCCGTGGCTATGTGGCGCAACCACAATTCGAGCTCGGACGCGGCTTCCTGCGCTCCCGCTACACGCGCCGGATCTCGGCTGCACGTGTCGGCTTGCGCCTCGCTCAGAGCATCCTGGAGGGCGCGCAGCAACTCTACGCCCGTGAGGCACGCTGCGCCGCTGGCAATCCAGCTCTCCAGCTTGTCCAGCAGCGGCACTTGGGAACCCGCGACCGTGGCGCGCAAGTCGGCGATTACCACTTTTCGCCCGAGCGTATAGGCCCGCACCCAGTCGGCGATGTTGGTGCCCCATTGCGGCACGGAGAGGAAGGCGACGCCGCGCACCAACCTCAGGATCTCCGCGGCTTTCACCGTGAACGCCGAGCCCTTGTCGCCATCCACAGGAAACGTCTTGCCGGGAGGCCCGGTCATCAGATCCCAGAGGAGCTTGCGTATGTCCAGGCCGCCGGTCGAGTGGCCGACCAGGATCAAAGCGTCGTGGTCCATGAACTCGCCGCGCGTCATTCGCTTGGCCAGGTAACTGCGCAGCCGAACGGCGCGGGTAGCCACCGCCGCTGTGGGAAAGTTGTCGAAGTAGTGCAGCACCACATCGGCGCGCCCATTCTGCTTCCGCCACTTGCGGAACTGCGGCGTGACGCGGGCGTAGTATTCGGGTTGGCCGAGCGCGTCGAATCCGGCGAATCCCGGGACCAGCACGACGTGCGTCCGGTGGGCGGATGCGCGGCCTCTCGCTTCAGCCATAGTTGGAGACCTCCTTTTTTCAGGCTTTTTTCAATGACGCGGCCAGACTGCGGCGTATCGCTGGCCGGCCCGATGGAACGAGACCAGCTTGCGCGGCAGATGCCAGTTCGGCTTCAAACTCGGCGGGTTTCACATGTCCGGCAGGCTCGACGAGCAGCACGCCAGCGGCGGGTTTCAAGGCCTTTGAGACTTCCGCGAAGAAGGCGCCTGGGGATGGCACTTCATGCACCATGGCGAACGCCAACACAAAGTCGACTGCCCTGGAGAGGTCCGCGAGTCCCATGGAATCGGGCTGCGCGAGGCGGACATCCAGGCGGTCATCAAGTCCGGCGTCGTGCGCGCGGCGTTTGAGCCGGTCGAGCATTTTGGGCTGTATGTCGACCGCCACTACGCGGCCGGAGGCTCCCACCAGGCGAGCCAGCTCGAGCGTGAAGAACCCCATGCCGGGTCCAGGCTCGAGGACCGTCATGCCCTCGTGAACGTAAGGAGCCAGGATTTCGGCGGGGTTGTACTGCAGGCGCCGCAACGGGCTGGCCAGCAGATACCCGATCCACCAGGGACAGACTCTGTGAGGCATACCGCTCCTTAGCCACTACATGCGACCACGACCGTGCCCGCGGCGGCATCGTCGTTCATCAATATTCGCAGATACCAGATCAGCAGGAGCAACAGAGGCGTCTCGGGCGATCCAGCGGCGGATGGCGCTGCCCGGGTGTTGCCGCCCTGCTTGAAGAAACCATGAGGGCCGGAGACAGTAACCACGGGACTCTCACCCTCGGACTGGAATGCCCATTCCGTCGCCCAGAAATTCGTCGGCCGCAATTGGTAGCGGCGCCCCGAGCTAAAAACTAACGAGCCCTTGCCATTCCAACTCCGAGTGAATATCGCCAGGTCGGTGTCAGAGCCCGCCTCGCAAACCGAAACTCGCTGGGACAAGAAGCCTGTTCTCTTGAACGTCCACTTTCCATTGCCGCACTCCCCGGTAGCCAGCAATCCAGAGCGCTTCTCGAAACGGAGCGTGGCGACCTCGCTTCCGTTGCACGTCAATTGATAGAAACGGCGGAAGGTCTCCGGCTGGCGCCACTCCAATTCACGCCCGACGGTTTGGTCGAGATTCATGCGGCTCTTTCGCGCGCGCAGGCCTATTCTTAGATGATACACTCACGCCATGAGCGATCCTCTGGCATACCTTGGAGAGCAGTTGGAAGCCTGGAAGAAGGCCGGAACATATCAGCGCCTGCGTGTTTTGGAATCGGAGAGCGCCGCCGAATCGCGCTTCGACGGCAAGGACGTGATCAACCTGGCGTCGAATAATTACCTGGGGCTGACCACGCATCCGAAGCTGCGCGAAGCTTCGCTGGAGGCCACCCGGCGCTATGGTGTCGGCTCGGGCGCCGTGCGCACCATCTCCGGCACGATGTCGCTGCACATGCAACTCGAGGAGCGCATCGCGCGCTTCAAAAATGTGGAAGCTTGTGTCGTGTTTCAATCCGGCTTCGCCGCCAACGCGGGCACCGTCGCGGCGGTCCTGACCCCCGAAGACCACATCATTTCCGACGAATTGAACCACGCCAGCATCATCGACGGATGCCGGCTCTCGAGGGCGAAGATCCACGTCTTCCCGCACAAAGACACCGCGGCCGCGGAGCGCACCCTGGCGGAACTGGCCGATAAGCCGGGGCGCAAGCTGCTGATCACCGATGGCGTGTTTTCGATGGATGGCGACATAGGCCCGCTGCCCGGACTCGTCGCGGCGGCCGAAAAGCATGGCGCAATCATGATGGTCGATGACGCGCACGCTTCCGGAGTCCTGGGCCGCAACGGGCGCGGCACCATCGATCATTTCGGGGTGCACGGGCGGGTGCATATACAGGTCGGCACACTGTCGAAAGCCATCGGAGTGCTGGGCGGGTACGTGTGCGGCAGCCGCGCGTTGATCGAATTTCTCTATCACCGCGCGCGGCCGTTTCTGTTTTCCACCTCGCATCCGCCAGCCGTGGCGGCGTCTTGCATAGCTGCCTTCGACGTATTGGAACAGGAGCCGGAACGCATTCAGAATCTGTGGGATAACACCAAGTATTTCAAGCACGGGTTGAGTGCTGCCGGGTTCAACACGGGAGTTAGCGAAACCCCCATCACGCCGGTGATTGTAGGCGAGGCGCGTATGGCGCACGCACTCTCCGCCGCGCTGTTTGAGGGCGGCGTGCTGGCGACCGGCATCGGGTTCCCGACGGTGCCGGAGGGCAAAGCGCGCGTACGGACGATCGTTACCGCCACGCATACACGTGAGGAACTCGACCGGGCGTTGGAGGTGTTCGAGCGAGTGGGGAAAAAGCTGGGAATTCTGGGTTAACTGAGCGCGATGCTCTCGAATGGCTCGATTATCCTCGTAGTACTCGGCTTCGCGCTGGCGATCGTCGGAGGCTTGTCGCGCGGCTACATCAGGAGCCGGCAGCGTGAATCGGGCGTCACGCTGACATCGTGGACAACGGTGTCAGACGATTTTCGCTCTGCCGAGCAGTACCTCCAGCTCGCTAAGAAGAGTGGGTTTCCAATGCGGCCCCTGATGGTCACGGCGATTGGCTTGTTCGGGGGATTCCTGCTGATGTTGGTTGCTGTATTGCGTGGCTAAGCGCGCGGCTACGGCGCTGCAACTGCTTGGCAAACGCTCGCGCCGTTTCGGACTTCGCATGCGTTAACGGCGTGCGAGTCTGACGCACGCGCTGCGCCCCGGTTACGTCGCCGTTCGGCGCGGCACAGCCGGCACACGCGGCAGTAGCTGATCTTCACCCGATCGCCCGAGCGGCGCACGCGCACGTGAAAGAACTCCCGAGTGGCGTGCCATTGCTCGCCGCATGCCTGGCACACTCGCGCCGGCGGGCAGTCGCGGCGTTGCGCCAGGTCCTGTTTCAGTTTTTCCCAAGCGAGCCTTTTCCGTGCGCGCCATTGCCGCCAGCGCTCGCGGGTGTGGTCGACGAAGGCTTTCGCGCGTCTCCGCTGCTGACGCCGGAACTCGTCGGACGAGCGCGCCTCTCGCCACGAGAGCCGGATACCCCATCTGCGCCGGCAGGCGGTCACGGTCTTCTGCGCGATGCCCCATCGCCGCGCGACCTCGATGCTGGGCAGCAGCCGTCCCTCGCCGAGCAGGAACCGTTTGAATTCCTCGCGGCGTTCCGCATCAAGCCGCTGGGCCGCCCGCGCACGCGCCTTCACGGTTGGATTGCCAAGTCCGTGCCGCCCCATCATCTTGCTGATGGAATCCTTGCTGCGTCCCGGCAGCAGGCCCATTTGAGAGATGAAGAACGCACTAAAACCATATTCCTGGGTGAATGCGGTGAGCTTCTTCAGTTCGGGGAAGGTCCAGGGTTTGACTTCGCGGCCCGGAAAGGCCCCGTTTAGAAGGCCGGCGAGTTGGAGCCTTTTCCGCTGATTATTGATAGCTGCGCGCGATTTGCCCGGAACGTCGATTTCCGGTAACGGCTTTCGCTGATGGACGATCTGATCGACGAGCGATTCAATCTGGAGACTGGTCCAACGGTTTCCCGGCATTGCTTATAGGGTCTAAATCCAGATTAGGGGGTGGGACGGCGAATTGGTATACAGCCGGGCGGGTATTTTCAGGCTAAACGTGGGGCAGGCGCTTGCGCCTGCCAACTCCGCTGACGGCCGATTTTTAGCCGCAGGCGGAAACGACTGCGCCACCAAAACAAATCCTGCGCTTTCTGTGGTGGGCAGGCGCTTTCGCCTGCCCACTCGATTCCTAGAGGGCCGAGGCGGCCGGCACCAGCGCCCACGCCACGTCTAGCTCGAGCAGGTTACCAGACGCATCATATTCGATCTCGCGCGCCGGCCCCACGATCTCCAGCATCGGGTTGCGCTCGATCAACGGACGCAAGTTCTCGCTCATGGCCAGCAGCGAAAGCTCCATGGTGTTGCGAATCCACCCGATGGTCAGCTCGCTCATCTCGAATTTGCCGACCGTGGGCGCGATGGCTTCCAGGCACTCGCGGTCGGTTGGGTAATGGATTGGAATGCGTATGGCGGACGGCGTGGAGGCGGTCAGGGAATTGATGCGCGTGGGCGTCCAATCCACACGGTTCACCAGCCGGTCCGTCACGACGTCGGCCATTCCCAGGCCGACGGCATTGTTGTAACTCAAATCGCTCAGATCGCGCACGAAGATGCGCTCGACGCGCGGCGTGTCCGGCCACGGATTATAGTCGCCGAAAACGCTGCGGTTCACGACCTTGGTATCCATGCCGGCGCCGCTGATATTCTTGCCGATTTCGTCGAGGATGAGAAGATCCAAGTCCGCCGGGATGCGGCCCATCCACGATTTGACCAGCGCCAGCAACTCTTCTTCGCGCCGCTCCATATTCTCGACCGGAACGGCTTCGAGCTTGGCGGTATTGTGGTTGGCGTCCTCCAGGATGGCCAGGCCGCCCAGCACCTTGCCGGATTGGAGCACCGTCCGGCCGATGGAGCAAATGGTATTTTCGAGGCCCAGCTTGTAAGCATACGTGTGGTAATTCTTCGCGCCGGCAAATTTGCCAAGCCCGATCGCCATCATCTTGAAGAGGCCGCTTTCGATCTTGCCGGCGAAATCGGTATGCCACTTCACGCGCCCGGCCAACATGACGCCGTCGCTCTCGTAGGCGTTGCGGTCCATGTAGGTCTGTATGCCTTCCGGCGTTTTTCCCAGCGGCACGACATCGAGCGAGCTGAGGACGGGGCAGCCCATGGTGGCTTCGATGATTCCGTAATGTGCGAGCACGTCGGCCTGGCCTTCGGCGGTGGCGGCGCCGTGGCTGCCCATCGCCGGGAAGACGAACGGGTGCATGCCCTGCGATTTCCAGAATTCCGCCGTGGCGCGCGCGATGGTGGAGATATTCGCGATGCCGCGGCTGCCTACGCCGATGGCTACCCGCGACCCGGGCTTGAGCCGCGCCGCAAAACCGGAGTCATGGAGCTGCCGCTTGACCTCGGCGGCTACATCGGGAATGCGGCGGTCGGGAAAATTCTGACGCACCAGGAACAGGCGGGGGAATTGCATGCCTTCATATTATCAGAGCTTTTCAGCCGGGAATTCACTTCCGTTCACGGCCAGAAAACGCTCCGCCCGCTGCCAATCCTCTTCCGGCGAGCCGATAGGGCAGCCGCGCGCCTGCCAATATTGGTAGGCCAAGGCCGCGATGGCGTCGTGGCCCGGCGGCTGGTCAGCCGGGCTTGCGACGACCATCTCGAAAGGGCGCGTGCGTTGCGCGTGGTGCGGGGAACAGCGATGCAGTTGCGAAACCACGGTTAACTATCATACCGCCGAATTTGCTAAGGTGGTCGCTAGACGTGGGGCAGGCGCTTTCGCCTGCCAAGCCGGGCACTCCCTCAGAATCGAATGCCGCGAACCATATTGCCAGGCAAACCGTATCCTCAGGGCGCCACCTGGGATGGAACGGGCGTGAACTTCTCACTTTATTCGGAGACCGCCACGCGCGTCGAGCTTTGTCTCTTTGAAGACGTCGCCGCGCGCCGCAGCGAGAATATTTCCTTGCGCGAAGTGACGGGCTATGTCTGGCACGGCTATCTTCCCGGCGCCAAGCTCGGACAGTTGTATGGTTACCGCGTATATGGCCCGTACGAACCGGAGCGCGGCTGCCGCTACAATCCAGCCAAGCTGCTGATCGACCCTTACTCCAAAGCCATCTCGGGCGAGCCGGATTGGAACGCGCCGGTCTTTTCTTATAAGTTGGGGGATCCCGCCGGCGACCTTTCTCCGGACCAGGAAGACGATGTCTGGGGCGTGCCCAAATGCGTAGTCACCACTTCGCATTTCGACTGGGAAAACGACCGGCCGCCCATGACTCCCCTGCACGACAGCGTCCTCTATGAAGCGCACGTCAAGGGCATCACGGCGCTGCATCCCGACATACCTCCGGAGTTACGCGGTACTTATGCGGGCCTCTTCCACCCGGTGATGATCGACTATCTCAAAAAGCTGGGCATCACCGCCGTCGAGCTCATGCCCGTACACCAGTTCGTGGACGATAAGCGTTTGGTCGAGGCCAGGCTGCGTAATTACTGGGGTTATAACTCCATCAACTTCTTCGCGCCGGACTCACGCTACAGCAGCTCCGGAAACAGTGGCGAGCAGATCGGTGAATTCAAGGCCATGGTGAAAGCTCTGCACCGCGCCGGGATCGAAGTTATTCTCGATGTCGTCTACAATCACACAGCGGAAGGCAACCATCTGGGCCCGACGCTCAGCTTCCGGGGTATCGACAACGCCACCTATTATCGCCTCGTGGCGGATCAGCCGCGCTACTACATGGATTACACGGGCACCGGCAACACGTTGAACGTGCGCCACCCGCAGGTGCTGAAGCTGATTATGGACAGCCTGCGCTACTGGGTCCAGGAGATGCACGTGGACGGCTTCCGCTTCGATCTGGCCGCCGCGCTGGCGCGCGAGCTGCACGAAGTGGACCGCCTGTCCGCGTTCTTCGACATCATCAACCAGGACCCCGTGGTTTCGCAGGTCAAGTTGATCGCCGAGCCGTGGGACGTAGGCGAAGGCGGCTACCAGGTGGGGAAGTTTCCGCCATTGTGGGCGGAGTGGAACGGCCGCTATCGCGACGTAGTGCGCCGCTACTGGAAGGGCGACGACGGCCAGCTTGCGGAATTAGGCTACCGGCTCACGGGCAGCAGCGATCTGTATCAGCGCGACGGACGGCATCCCACGGCCAGCATCAATTTCATTACCGCGCACGACGGCTTCACACTGCATGACTTAGTGACTTACAACGAGAAGCACAACGAGGCAAATGGGGAGGGCAATCGCGACGGTACGAATAACAACGACTCCTATAACTATGGCGTGGAAGGAGAGACCGACGACGCTCAGGTAAATCAGGTTCGCGACCGACAGAAGCGCAACCTGTTCACGACGCTGCTGCTATCGCAAGGCGTGCCGATGATCTGTGCCGGAGATGAGATCGACCGTACGCAAGGCGGCAACAACAACGCCTACGCCCAGGACAATCAGACGAGCTGGTTCGACTGGAACCTGGATGCCCGGCGGCGCATCCTGCTCGAATTCACGAGGATGCTGGTGGCGCTGCGCCGGGAGCATCCCAACCTGCACCGGCGGAAGTTCTTTCAAGACCGCGAAATCGGCCCCGGTACCGCGCGGCGTGAGGTGGATGGAGGCAGCGAACAGGACATTGTCTGGGTGCGTCCCGACGGGCAGCAGATGACCGCCGAAGAGTGGCACGCCGGTTGGGTCCGCTGCATCGGCATGATCCTGAACGGCAGGACTCTCGACGATGTAAATGCGGTGGGCGAGACCATTACCGACGACTCGTTCCTGCTGCTGCTCAACCCCGACCAGAAGCCCATCGATTTCTATATGCCGAAGCTGCACGATGGCGCGGCCTGGGAAGTCTGCCTGGACACCTCCAAGCCGGAC